>ENA-ORUW01000574-ORUW01000574.1-human-gut-metagenome-genome-assembly--contig:-NODE-574-length-35304-cov-6.226077_pt1 | contig 35304 bp, 35 predicted proteins | sample MGYA00242088_ERZ509227 | MGnify/ENA primary metagenome ERZ509227 (study PRJEB26280, sample SAMEA2338816) | human gut metagenome | biome: human gut; feature: human-associated habitat; material: faeces... | reverse complement strand
GTAAACCCGCATTATTAAGTAATAAGTATAAATTACTTTTCTATATAAATTTTATTAAGAATTTTCATAATGCATTCACCCTTTCCGAAGTACTTATAACACTGGGAATTATTGGAATAATCGCATCTATGACTCTGCCAGCCGTTATAGGAAATGCAAAGAAAAAAGAAACAATATCAAAACTCAAAAAATCATACACAGTTTTAAGCCAGATGGTTTTGAGGGCACAAGAAGACAACGGACCGGCAAGTTTTGCCTCCAGAAAAGTAAATGAAGCTGAAACAAAGAATTTCTTTAGCCGATACTGGCTTCCATATTTTAATAATCCCGTTGTTTCAGCAGAAAATAAATTGCCATATAAAGAAGAAAGAGCCTATAGTCTTTTAAATGGTAAAAAATACGACTCTATCATAAAAACAGATTATGCAGGCGCCCGTATCAACTTCACAACGCTGGACGGAACAATCTATCATATTGGTATGATGCGCTGGGAATCAAACTGCAAAAAGAACAGCAGCGGTCAATATTGTGCAGCAAAAATTATGCAGGATGGCTGGGAAATTAAAGACGATTATCCATGGTAAATTAAAACCCTAAAAAAAATAAAGCAGCCCGTAAGCCGTGTTCTGTTTATAGATAATCATCTGTCTGGTATTGCGGTTACCCGCAATCTTTAGCGATATTTCTGAAGTGGGCGGACAGCCTTTAACCTTCAAGTTAATCTTGCATTCAATCGGGGTTTACTTAGCCAACACTTCTCAGTGTTGCTGGTGAAGCTCTTAACTCACCGTTGCACCATCGCCTGTGAAATTTACAATTTCCATCGGCAGTATGTTTCCTGTAGCACTTTCCACCGGCTCGCGCCGTCCGGGGTTTCCCCGGCGATTTGTCCTTGAATGCACGGACTTTCCTCACATTGTTAGCCGGCTGTCAAATCTGACAGCCGCTTGTGCTTCTGTCTTTCAACAAAAACACTGCCAGCGCAATGCGCGATTATCCGGCTGCTTTATTAAAATTATTATACTACAATTGTTTAAAAATTGACAAGCGAATATTCGCACATGACAATTTATATTTTAATGTAAAAAAGAGATATGCATTGTTTCTTCTTTGGTGGGATTTCACAGCTTGAAGGGCATATTTACTTTGTGGATAAGGCTAACACACAATTCGGATTGAAAAATCCGAAGATATCAAGCGCTGGTAAGATTGATATCTTCTATCTTACGCCTTATCCTGACGTTTTGCGGCCAGCAATCGGTAATTAAATATTTTCATGGTAAAATAGTTTTATGTTGAAAAAAGTTTCTAAACTTAACAAAGGTCTGAAAGGGTATGTTACAATTCCTGCTGACAAATCGATTTCTCATCGGGCGGTAATGTTTGCATCGCTTGCAAATGGTAAATCTGTTATTAAAAATTTTTCAAATGGAGCGGATCCTTTATCTTCGCTTTCTGTTTTTAGCACGTTAGGTGTGAAACATGAATTTATTAATAAAAATACTCTTGTCATCAATTCTAATGGGAATTTGAACGCACCTTCAGATGTTCTCAACTGCGGCAACTCAGGCACAACAATGCGTTTGGTTTCCGGGATTTTAGCAGGACAAAATTTTAAGTCTGTTTTATGCGGTGATGAAAGTCTTTCCAAAAGACCAATGAAACGTATTATTACTCCTCTTCAAATGATGGGGGCGCAGATTTCTTCTGTTGACGGACATGCGCCGCTGGAAATTTTCGGGCAAACTTTGCATGGAATCGATTATGTTTCACCGATTGCATCTGCTCAGGTTAAATCTTGCGTACTTCTTGCTGGTTTGAAGGCTGGCGGTGTTACAACATTTTCAGAGCCTTACCTTTCAAGAAATCATACCGAACTTCTTTTAAAATACATGGGGGCAGAAATTAATTCTGTTGGAACTTGTGTAAAAATCAGCAAATCTGAATTGCAGCCTAAACATATTGAAATCTGCGGCGATATTTCATCAGCGGCATTTTTTATTGCGGCAGGGTTAATTGTGCCGGATTCGGATATTATTCTTAAAGATGTTGGATTGAACAGTACACGTACAGGTATTCTCGACGTTGCCAAAAGTATGGGTGGCGATGTTGAAATTCTTGATAAAGATACTGTTTCCGGCGAAGTTAAGGGTGATATAAGGATAAGATATTCAAAGCTTAAAGGCTGCATCATTGAAAAAGATATCATTCCACGTTTGATAGACGAATTGCCTATTATTGCTGTTATGGCTTCACTTGCGGAAGGACAGACTATTGTTAAAGATGCACAGGATTTAAGGAACAAAGAATCTGATAGAATTGCAGCAGTTGTTTCAGAGCTTAGAAAACTTGGGGCAGAGATAAATGAAACTTCAGACGGATTTGTTATATATGGTAAAAAAAGTCTTAAAGGCGGAACACAGGTAAAATCATATCATGATCATAGACTTGCCATGAGTTTGTATGTTGCAGGTCTCGTCTGCGATGAAACTGTTGCTATTGACGATTTTGAGTGGGTTTCAATATCGTTCCCGAATTTTGAATTTTTGTTATCAAATTTAATTGCATAACATAATCAATTATTTATAGGATTTAATTTGGGTCATTATTGACAAGAAATTGAAAATTTTATAAAATAAGACTATGGTTAATAAATATGTTAAAAAATATACGGTAAGTTCATTTGGGATAAAAGAAAAATTATCAGTTGCTTTAGGTATAGTTATTGCAATTATTTTGTATTTTATGTTTTTCCATGTAGATAAAACGCCATATGGATACGCTGAAATTCCTGAAGACGTTGATGCTTATATGAAAACAGCAGACAACTATTCAAGATTCTACGGAAAAGGCAAAATGCTTATTATGTATTATGATAAAAGAGATAAAGATAATCCTTATTCAAAAACATTTAAAGATGCCATAGAATCTGCTAAAAGAAATCAAAAAATAAGTGATTTGTACGAATTTAGACCATTTAACATTTTAAACAATAATGTTGTTTTTGATGGGAAAGAAGGCGAAAAGAAAATCATTGGAGAAAAAGCAGTCAAAAAAGTATGCAGAAGTTTTTGCATAGTTAACCCTGAGAAAAAATCTTTGTATTTCTATTTTAAACCGGAACAAAGAGATGTCCAGTATTTGGAAAGCAATCTTGAAAAGCTTGAATTCTGGGGTGCTAAGTTGGATTAAAAATTTATTAATATAATAAAAAGACAGGTTTTAAAACCTGTCTTTTTTAATGTAGTATGGTGTAATTATGAGTCTTACCTTCTCCAAGGCATAAAAAATATTTAAATAAAAAAGAAGCATTAATTAATGCTTCTTTTTTATTTGGGACCAGAGGGATTCGAACCCACGACCAAGGGATTATGAGTCCCCTGCGCTACCGCTGCGCCATAGTCCCGCGGTATAATTTAATTTTAACAAGGTATGATTTACACACTTGTGCTGTCTCTTCTAAATCTAACAAAAAATACCCCAAAAATCAAGCCTTGATTTTTTGTATTATTTCATTTGACCCGATAACTTCGTCGCAAATATCCGAGGCGATATGGCTTTTTGATGCAATAATACTGTTTTTTACGGTAATATTGTCTTCTAATATAACGTCATCCCAGATTATACTGTCAATAATTTTAACGTTTTTTCCGATTTTGCAACCACTGCCAATTGTTGAAGTACCTTCAAATACTGTACAAGCTGGAATTTCGCTTCCATTATTTATGTACTTGCCACTGGCAGAATTAATGATTGGCGTGTGTTTAAATCTGCATAACCCGAAGAATAAATCTTTAGTTGACTGTTTGTATTGGGCAAGCGTTCCTATATCAGTCCAATATTCATTTATTTCAAAGGTGTTAATTTTTCTTTTTTTTAGAAGTTCTGGAAAAACATTTTTTGCAAAGTCATAGAAGGTATTTTCAGGAATAAAATCAAAAATTTCATAATTAAAAATATAAATCCCTGTGTTTATGTAATTACTTTTAGCATCTTCAACTGTGGGTTTTTCTTGGAATTCTTTTATAAAACCGTTTTCGTCGGTTACAACCACTCCAAAATGCGAAACTTCTTCATGCGGAATTTGTTTTATTCCTATTGTTGCAATTGCGCCGCTTTTTATGTGAGAGGCGATGCCTTTTTCAATGTCTGCATTTGTCAACCCGTCAGCCGAAAGCACAATAAATGTCTCACCTTTATCGAAAAAGTTTTGGCATTTTTTTAATCCACCGGCAGTACCAGAAAGAGTATCTTCTTTTATGTAATTGAAGTGAATACCTAGTTGGTTGTATTGGTATCTTTCAATAATTTTTTCTGCAAGATAATATGTGTTGCAAATTACATTTTTTATGCCAAGCTCCCTAAGTTTTTCTAACAAAATATCCATAACAGGTTTGTTGGCAATTGGAATTAATGGTTTTGGCACCGCATATGTTAAAGGTTCCAGTCTGGAGCCAACCCCTGCTGACATTATCATTGCTTTTGTGACAATTTTGTTTGTCATGCCCTTCCCCATAAAACTCATTATATTAATTTTTGCATGAATAAGGTTATAATGCAAATAAAAAACTCTTGTCAATAAAATTATAGGAGTATAATAATTTTATGACTTTGGGCTTATAGCTCAGTATGTAGAGCAGTTGACTCTTAATCTATTCACAAAAATTTTTATAAAAAATTAGAATGCTAAATTATAATTGTAGCAAGGTTTTAAGCCTTGTTATTTTTTGTATAATATTAAAATGTTCCAAAATTGAGCGGTTAGGATGGGCTCTTATTCATATATGATGATGAATATAAACTAATTTATTGGCAGAAATTTGGAGAGGATTATTTTGTATGCGAATACAATAGCGGGTCGCAACAGCAGTTGAAATTTTATTACATTGAAACGAGTAATATTTTTGGGGTAGATGCCGTATATAATCTTGAGAGATTAGATAATGGAAAATGTAGACGAGATATGCTTTTATCACTTATAAACAGCAAGGAACTGTCATATTTATCTAACTGTCAGAATTACAAATTGAAAGAAAAAGCTATTAGCAAAATGGTTTCAAATTCGGATAATATTATTTAAAATCCGTGTGATTTTCATAATCCTGAAAATGACGATACTGACATTGCTTCAAAGGGAAAGAAACATAAATTTAGTTGTAAGATATGCAAACTTTTAGAGCAGGAATTTATTAAAAACGAAAATATTAAAAATTTCAGAATGGACAAAATTAAACTTAAATACCCGTATGCAAAGAGTAAAAGTTTTCTAAAGGAACAATTAGAGTTAATTCAGTTATATTTTTTAACATATTTCTTCCCTAATCTTTTTTTCCTTAAGCCATCTTCACATAAAAGCCAGACAAATACTACAATCTATTGGCTGTTAAACAAATGTAAAATTTAAAGTAGTTAACCTTAAAGTAGTATTGAAATTTGCACTTCAATGTGTTACAATGTAGTATAATGTAATACAAAGGAAATATTATGGCTTCAGAACAATTCTCATTAAGATTACCGAAAGATACAAAATGCCGTCTTGAAGAATTAGCACAAGCAACAGGTAGAACAAAAGCTTATTTGGCATTGGATGCTATTGAAAAATATTTGGATATGGAAGCTTGGCAAATTTGTGCAATTCAGCAGGGAATAAAAGATATTGATGAAGGTAAATTTGTGTCAATAGATGACGTCAAAAAAGATTGGGGCATTGAATAGTGGCATATAAGGTTAAATTTTCAGCTTCATCATTAAAAGATTTGAAATCAATACAAGAGTATATCTGTGAAGATAACAGAGAAGCCGCAAAAGAAATAGTTGCCCATATTATTGAAAAAATAGAAACTGTTATAGTTCCAAATCCAGGTGCAGGCAGAGCAGGAAGAGTTTTGAGAACAAGAGAACTTGTAATCTCAAAATACCCATACATTGTGCCTTATCAGGTCAGAGAAGATGTGATTTATATTTTAAGGGTTCTGCATACTTCTAGGAAGTGGAAGTTGTAGCTTTTATTTCACTTGTGTATTTTTTTGTTGTATTTAGTAAGGGAAAATAAATGTCAAGATTAAACAGAAGGAGTTATTCTTCTTATGTGATTTGACAGACGCGGAGCTAATGGAGTTTTTGCATAAAAGACTTAAAAGAAATCAAACTTTTAAATGCGGAACATTGATGAAATCATGAACCGGATGATATAATAGTTTATCACCGCTCAAAATACCGAAATATAATCAGCAATCAGAAGGGTACAAAAGTACCTTAATTTTGCAATGAAAACGAAAGGCGGTGAATTATGTGAACTTTCACAAAAAAAACTTTTTAAGGTAGAATTATAAAATGAAAAATTCAATTCTAATCTTGACCATAATCTTTCTCTCAGGTCTTTTGAGTTTCAGCAGTTTCACCATTGTTAAGCAGAACAAAGAGCTTAAATTTCTGCAATCAAAGCTTTCTGAACAAGAACAATCCATGACAAAACTAAAACAGGAAAAAGAATTCCTCACACCTAAAGCCGAAATTCATCCTATAGAAAAAGCAGTGCAGGAATGCATGAAAAAAGAAGATTACACAACAGTCGGAATGTCAAAATGTGTAGATGATTCAATAAATGACTGGAACAAAGAAATTGATAAATACCTGTCACTCTTAAAAGAAATGCTGCCAGAAGAACAGTATGATTTGTTAGAAACCTCTCAAAATAAATGGGAAGACTACAAAAAAGCTCAGTGGGCATTCTTAAACGCAGCCATCGATGAAAAACATGGAACAATGTATATAAATGTTTTAAGCGGAGACAGAGCTGGTGTTGTAGAAAAGCGAGCAAAAGATTTGTCAGGATTATTCTTTGAATTGACCGATTAAATTATTCTGCCTTATAACTGACAGTAACGTATATTAGTTAATAAGGAGACAAAAATGAATTTAAAACAAAAACTTACACAAACTCTTACTCAAAAGAAAGCTGACAGCGATTTACTCTCTCAAATTTCAACGCTGAAATCAAAGCTTGCGTCTCAAAAATCTTTCAATTCAGCCGGATATAATAAACTATCCGAAATAGAACATTCTCTATATCGTTACAATACATTTATAACCGGTAATTTAACTAAAGAAGCAGACCGGGAGGCTCAAAGATTATCAGATATGGTCAAAAACCTAAATGATGAAAATTTTGTTTTGGAAGTCGGTATCAACAATTCAAAATATGTCTGGCATACAGAGCCTAATGCCTGTAAGGAATGTCAGGAATTAGACGGAACAATTTATTATACAAAAGAAGACATACCGGAAAAACCTCATCCAAACTGCAAATGTTCGATTGAAGAAATTCCGATGGATGAAGAAACGTGCGATTGTTCAAAATTCATTCAACAAATCGATGAAATGCTTAATCAAATTGATAAGTTGCGGGAAATTATAAGTATTAGAAGCTCTAATCTTTTAGAAATCCTGTCTTATGATTTAAGCATAAGACTTGAAAATTGGGGGCATTCTATATTAGAAAAATTTGCACAATATGATAATTTCCTTGGAGACCTTACCAGTTCTTTTGTTGAGTCAAGAGAAAATATCTATGAAAATTCAGACAAATATTACCATATGAAAGCATATTGTAAAGTCGGACAAAGAGAAGATGAAATCGCCGGCAAAATAGCAATAGGCGTGGGGCAATTTCGAGAACTATTTCAAGGAGTAATGTCATTAATAACAGAAGAAAAATCATTAACAGAAGCAATACAAGAATACACAGAAGATACAAACGCTAACAATCAGGGCTACAATTTGGGCAAACAAATACCAGAGGCGGATTGTGATGTAATAATAAATCGGGTATTCCCTTATAAAATATGGAAGGAAAATTAATTCTATGATATTATGTAACTATGGTAAAATTGTTCAAAATAATTACAACAATCTTATTGTCTTTAGTGTATATTTTAGGAATCTTTATAAGTTGTGTTATGCTTTGGGTACCCAAATTTGACGCTTTTATAGGTGGTATACTATTTATTTTAGTGTTGTATAATCTTTTAATGTTATATTACGTAAACTGGGCAATTTGGACTAAAGGTAAAGTAAAAAAAATTATAATGGCCTTTGTGGTAATCAGTTTTTTTGTATTATTCTGCATGATTATATCATATGAATAAAATTTGACTAACCGGAGTAAATTCCTCCGGTTTTTCATCTCCTGAATTTTATATTAAATAAAGGTACAGACCGTGCAATTTGATGTAAAAGAAAGGATTAGAGATGAAGCATTTAGTTGAACCTATCAGGGATAAAAAGCAAATAAAAGCAGTGGAAAATCACTTAGCACAGAAAAACCCGCGTAACAGATTATTGTTTGTTTTAGGTTGTAATTCTGGATTACGGGTTTCGGATATTCTGGCTCTCGATGTAAAAGATGTTCGCAACAAAACCCATAACGCTCATTAAGATACTGCCTTTCATACTTGTTAATCCTATCAGCAAGAGTATGTTTTGTTGCCTCATAATATTTAGAAATTCGTCTATCCATCAGATTCCGTATCACGCTTGAAGTTTAAAGCATCTGTTTTTCTTCTAAAAGTTTTACAGACTAACTTATAACCTTTTTTACGAATTTTAACGAGCCAACGGGAGTTTCCATTTTTATCAAAACGTTCTATGAGTGTACCCACAGCATTTTTACCTTTCAAACATGTTCCAAATTTGTTCCAATTTAGTTTAGAATAATTTGAAACCTACTGACATTTATTAAAAGAATAAAATAGCTAAACTTCAAGCCCTGACTTGATTTCAGCTATCAATAATTATCACTGGTTGACATCTTATACTGATTTTGTTACAATCAGTTTACAAAAGCGTGAAAATGCTTTAAAATCAAGAAAAAATGACTTTGGGCTTATAGCTCAGCTGGTAGAGCAGTTGACTCTTAATCAATTGGTCGAGGGTTCGAATCCCTCTGAGCCCAAATTAATATTTAAGAGGGTTTCCAACCTTTTTTAATGCTAAAATCTATACAAATTTACCCTCATAGTAAAAATAATGGTTCACGAAAAATAATTTAATGAATTTTCTTACACTATAAATTATAATATAAATTTATAAAGATAGGAAGAAATAAAATATCAATCGGTGAATTATTTATAGAGCTGGGTTTTGTCGGTAATCCTGAAACTGTAGAAAAGTTTAATAAAAAATAAACAGTCTTGCTAAAGACATGAATTTAACAGTTATAAGCACGGTTAAAGTTAACGGAGACATTCAAGAATTTAAAAAATGGTTTAAAACGTTTATTACAACGCTTAAAGCATTACACTTTGTTAGGATAATATCACAGATTGCTAATTTGCCAAAAGGTATCTCTGAAAGCAATCAGCCCATGCATTATTGATATTCCCGAAAATCTATTAATGATATTAAAAGAAAATAAACGGAATTGTACAAGGCTATCCAAATTAGTATTTCACAATAAAAAAGGTAATCCTCTCCATACTATATAATATGGAGCATGCTTATTTTCATCCATTAATTAATCTCTGTAACAAAATTTTAGATGAAGATAATCAGATATAAAAACTTAGATTTCACGATTTACGGACACATACGCTACCTATTTACTTTCAAAAGGAATTCCTGTAAAATATATTCAGAGACAATTAGGCATTCAACAGCGCGTATGAAAGTAGATACTTACGCAAGTGTAATGCCAAGTGTAAACAAAACTAAAACTCAATAAACAAAATAGAGAGGTGTCCGAGCGGTTTAAGGTGCAATCTTGGAAAGGTTGTGTGGGAGCAATTCCACCGTGGGTTCGAATCCCATCCTCTCTGATTTTAATTAAAATTGTTATTTTTGTTATAAATTATTATTAAAATACATATGGAGAGGTGTCCGAGTGGCTTAAGGTGCGGATCTCGAAAGTCTGTGAAGGGCAAAACCTTCCGTGGGTTCAAATCCCACCCTCTCCGCTTTTAGTCCAGTACGAAAAACCTCCCACAACGGGCGGTTTTTGTCATGCTAAAATATTTAGAGAATTTTCAAGCCTTGGGCATAAGGTGCAACATGGCCTACGGGATCAAACCAAGTTTCTACTTTTTTAACAAAAGTATCAGTTTTTAATTTGGACGTGTATTCCAAATCCGACAGAGTCACTTTTACAGGCTTAGTTGCAAGCAAACTTTTCCCGCTTGTTCGTGTCCAGGCAATAATTTCTTTCCCTATAGTTGTTCCGACTTTTCCTATTCCCATTAATAATTTCCCTAGATTTTTTATGCCAAAAATTGCCTAATTGTTATAAAATGTAACAAACATTCTTTCTCTAAGAAGGATTGGAAATGGTCAAACTCTCTGTTTAATATACTCAAACCGACTGTCATTTTATAACAGCCGAAAATTCTCTTTTTAAAATTTCAAAGGTGCAGATTGGTAAAATTATATTTATAGAAATCATTATAAATCCTGAAGCTGCTTGTTAATTTCGTCAAAAAAAATCATTCCATACACTAAGTAATGAATTTTCCAAGATATTTCTATAATAAGTATAATAAACTTCCTTAAACAAAAAAATATTATTAGAAATAAAAAAGAAGCTGAACTTAAATATAAAACTTGTTGTATTCAATTGTAAATATATACATTTAACAGCTGAAGATATTTATCTGATTACAGATATTGGACTTAAAAACTTAATGAAAATTCTTGATTATTTAGATGACAAATTTGATAAAGAGTCAGTCGTGGATGTTTTATCTGAATACATTTATCTTTTAGGTCAGGATAAGAATTTTTCCAATAGTAAAATTTATGAAATAATAGATTTGGTATTTCATAAATGTACTCAATTAACTGATGATATTCCTGTTGTAAAAGTCTAAGTTTGCACAGACGTTTGATATTTCCGTTAAAAAATTTCCCAGCTTTTTCAAATGAGCTATTACATTAATACTTATAAAATAATCTTGATGTATCAATTCCTTCAATTTGCAATAATTTGATTTTTAAATCCACACCGCCTGCATAACCTGTCAGATTACCGTTTTGTCCGATAACTCTGTGGCAAGGAATTATGATTGATATTGGGTTGTGTCCGACTGCTCCGCCTACGGCTTGACAAGACATTCTAGGACACGCCCTGTTGAAAGCAAGCTCATTCGCAATTTGACCATATGTTGTGGTTTTTCCATATGGAATTCGTTTGAGAATTTCCCATACCTCGTGCCTGAAATCTGAACCTTGTTCGTTTAATTTGGGAGTAAATCCTGGATTTTCCCCGCTAAAATAAATATCGAGCCATTCTTTTGTCTCGTTAAAAACATCCAAATCTTTTCTTTTTGCTTCTTTTGAAAATTTTTCACAGTAATATTTTTGGCCTTCAAGCCATAGTCCGATTAATGCATTTCCGTCACTTCCGAGTGTAATTCTGGTTAGCGGCGACTCGTAATAATCTATATAATACTCCATATCATACTTTACCGATTCGTTAATCGCAGACGCAATGTTACCAAGCTAGCTTCCATTGATTGCTGGTCATTTGAATGCTTCATTAAGTTGTCGTCTATAATTTTACTGACTATTATTCTCATGTTCTTGTGAACTTTTAATGTAGAGTATAATAGCATTTTGAATATTTCGCAAGTCTGTAATTGAACATTTGAAAACTTTAAAGAAGCTTATTATTTGTTAAAGTTTTATACAACAAGTGTTTTCAGAGATTGTAAATTTTTATAAAATTTGTAAAAGGAGCTAAAAATATTTTTTTACATTGTTAAACATTTTCATTAGGCTTAGTTTCATGCCAAAAAATATACCTCAATCCTGTATTAGCCGCGATACCGTTTCTGTCTCCGTGGCGTAACTTTGCCTTAAAAACCTGTCAACGTATGCATTTTCATTTCAATTACGATTAATGCTTAGATGAAAACACTGTCTAGCAAGCAAATTAAATAATAGTTATAATAAGAATGTTTTAAAAATTTACAACAGCTTGCTAAAAAATTTAACACAAATATATCGGTACAATAACAAGGAAGAAATATAAATGGCAAAATTAAAAGAAAAAATTTTACAAGCATTGAAAAACAGTAGGCAATTAGAGATTGCACTAGATGACGTATCTAAATCACAAGAAAATTTATTAAAAAACCATTCTAATCCTGTTTTTAATCAAAAAAATAAAAATAAAATTTTAAAAAAATTTATTGATTTAAAAAATATTGCAAAATCCTTGCATCGATATAATAAACTGAATGAAAATAATTATGTTCAGGATGCTCAGGAAGAAAAAGAAAATATTGAAACTACAGTTTTAAAAGGCGGCATTAGTTATAATAAATATATTTGGCACTCTGAAAACAGTGAAAATACTCGTGATATTTGAAAATCTTTAGATGGCACAGAATTTGACTTTTACGATGAAGTTCCCCAAAGACCTCACCCGAATTGCAAAGTACGGTTGAAATTGTAGAAGAAACAAGTTCAAACGGTGATTCTGAAACGGCTACAGAAGAAAATGATGATTCTAATAAACAGCCTTCTCAAAATCCAACACCTCAACCTACATCTAAATCCCCACAACCAAATCCTGCACCTAAAAATCCTCCAGAAACTCAACCTCAAAGATGGATAAAACCTTGTAATGGGTCTATTGTAGGAATATATGGCGAACCAAGGCGCACGCATACACATAATGGTATTGATATTGCTGTTTCAATAGGAACACCAATAAAGGCTATTGCTGACGGAACAGTTATTCGAAATGGAAAAGCTGATGGTTATGGAAATTGGGTTGTAGTTGACCACGGTAACATAAACGGTGTCAGAGTAACAAGTGAGTATGGTCATTTGTCTTCTTGGAGTGTTAAAACTGGCCAAAAGGTTAAAAAGGAGAAGAAATTGCTAAATCTGGAAATACAGGGTATTCTCAGGGGCCTCATTTACATATAACTATTAGAAATGGATTTTTCAAGGCAAAGCTGTGGATCCAGCAATATATATTGATTTTTAATTAGTTTTTGAAGACATATTATCGATTTGTTTGCGATACTTCTCAATTACTTTGTTTTTTTGTACATGTAATGTATTATTTTTATAAGTTTTGTTTGATCAACATCGTTATCTATAAAATACGTATGCAAAAATGTTTCCATAGGAATAGTACTGTCTGTTCCTATGGGTACAAGTTTAATTCCTAAGTATTTTTATTGTGTAATTTTCATTAATTTATCATACAATTGCATATCCGCAGCAGGAAGAACAACTTCTTGCGTAAGTACTAAATTTATTGAATCATCAATATTATATCCATTATAAAAAATTTTATTTCGTAATGACTTTGCATATTTGACTTCATTGTCAATTTTTTTATCACTTGCGGATATTGTTCGTCAAGAATCCGTTACATTTCGGCTTTGTATTGTTTGCTTAAGGTTTCAGGAATAGGCTTGTATTCTGCCATAGCAGGAATACAAAAAAAATAATAATGACAACAAAGTAATAAAAAATTTCTGCTTCTATTATCGGACATTAGCTTATAAGTTTTATTTATCTCAAGACGCTAAAAGTCGAACTTTTGTACAAACTTACTAAAAACAGGGCTGTATCTATAGTTCAAAAAGGACTCTTTTTATTTGCCAAAAGAGAATTTGTGTGAGGTTTGGGAAAGCTCCTTAAAAATCAACTCATAAAAATTCTCTTAATATGCTGAAAGCCCGCACTGTGCGGAAAAAATGACACTAAAAAAGAGACTATATAAAGCCCCTGAATTTTATTGGTGGAGACAATAGAAGTCGAAATATTGTTCAAGATTTTCCCATTATGTATTTTATTCTATTTATAGTATTGCTCTATATTTCAATAATATCAAGCAATTTAGTTAGTTTTGTATCAAATTGACACATTATTTATTAAGCATAATTTTTACAAAAATTTTGTGAATTTTATTATTTTGGACAACGGAATAAAGCCAAAACCATGATATAGCAAGTATATACATGTCAATTATCCTTTTGGGTTAGGTAATAATACGGTCTTGTTGGTAATTTGAATAATGGATATAATATGAATGTTTAAGATTTATACTATAAAGGAAGCTTTATGTCGAAATATTTAAAATTTATGAACACATCGCAAGGTGTACAACAGATTTTTACCCGTGAAAAAATTGCAAACATGTCTGGTGAAGAATTTAAGAAATACGAAACAAGAATTCATACTCAATTGAACAAAATTGGTATTCCTGCTAATAGTGAACTGGCTTATGAAAATCAAGGTAAAATTTTTGTTTGCCATACTATAGGAGATAATCGCGTTTGTGATAATTGTGAAGATATAGAAGGCAAAATTTTTGAAAAAATGGAAGATATTCCTGATGATTTACACCCAAATTGCAGATGTTATATTGAAGAAATTGATTTAAAAACAGTTTAGCTGATATAATAACTTTTATGAAAAAGTTTTTCTTCATAATTATACTTTTAATTTGTTTGTCATTAAATTCTGACGCTAAACAAATCTTGCCAGATATTATTGAAAATAATACAATAACTATTAGTGCTCAAAAAACCGGAGAACTTGGGAAAAACTATTTTTATTGTTCAAATGGTAATAAATGTTCAACAGAACAGGTTGTTAGAGAATATTATAAAAATGAGGGTTATCAAGTAATGCGGGCAGAATATTCATTCTGGAAAGGAATGTTTGTGCTAACCTTTCTTGATGAATTATATCCGTATACATTTGGTAATAAATGTGTCAATAAATTATTTGACATTGAAAAATCTAATGTTTCTATTAAAGAAATGAACAAAAAGTTAAATGTCGTTAAAAAAACAGATGTTCAACAATTCATAAACAAACAAATTGCTAAACACGAACAAGGTTCATATATTCGTTGGTTGGATGAATGGGAAATTGAGGGTTACAAAAATCCGACAGAATATTTTAAATCTCCTATTGTTCAAGAGTTTTTAATACGAACTGATAATAAAACTTTTTATAAAGTTATAGAAAACATTTTGGAATGTGAAGACAGAAACCCTGTTGGTACACCGGATTATATTGTTTGGAATAATAAAAAAATGCTTTTTGTTGAAATTAAGCGTAAGAATGAGAAACTAAGCCCTGAACAAATTAACTGGGGAGAGTTTTTAATAAAAAACAAGATTCCTTATAATCTGGCACGTGTTGATTAAAAATAGACATTTATTAGTAAAGTTTATTTGCTCAAGATGGTAAAAGTCGAACGTTTGTCCAAATTTACTAAAAACAGCCCTGTATCTATATTTCAAAAAGGACTCTTTTTATTTGCGTAAAGAGAATTTTGCTGCAACCTGGGTAAAATTCTCTAAAAATTGTATCAAATAAATTCTCCTTAATCAGCGAAAGCCTGCACAGTGCTGGGAAAATAATACTAAAAAAGAGACTATGCAAAGCCTCTGAATTTTAATGGTGGAGACAATAGAAGTCGAAATAATGCCCAAGATTTCCCCATTATGTATTTTATTCTATTTACAGTATGGCTCGATATTGTAAGTATATCAAGCCAATTTAGAATAAAGTTATCAATTGGACACACTTATGTTCTTTTGTGTGTTTAGTATGCATGCAAGATTGTTGTTTTCTTCGTATAAAAAGATCAGGTCAAAATCTGATTTAAATTTGTGTTTTGCTAATTCATTTGTAAAAGAGCAATAATTTCCTATTTTAAAATCTGGGACAAATATCAATAAATAACATTTATTATTATCTTTTCTATACTGATTGACTTTTTTATTCTTGTTATTTATACAGTTTTGTAATTCTTCAAATGGATTAAATTTAATTTGCCCTGCGTTGTTAACATGACAATCATATTTCCAAGAGATAATTGATGGAAAACTTTGCACCGATATTTTATAATAATCGCTACCAACTTGAATCCATTCTTGAACAATGGAATTAGTTCTTAATTTATTAATATTTGTATTTAAAATTTCTCGTATTTTATTTTTAAAAATATTTTTAGGTGGAACGTCAGAAAATCCTGGATTATATGCTAAATTAATATGATCATTCCAATTTGGACTAAACTTTCTTTTATCATACCTGTCAATAAGCATTGATATTTTAATATTATATTTTTCTTTTATTTCATCACATAACTGATTACCTATTCTCGTCAAAGCTTGAGAATAATGTAAGTTTTTATTTTAGCTATAAATTGAGTAATTTCTAATGCTAAAGTTTGGTTATCATAAGTTTCGAATAAGAAATCAGGTGCTTCAGATTTTATAATTTTAATAATATTATTTTCGTTAAACCAATTTTTGCCAACCTTGGTTTGTAGAAATTCATCTAAAAATTCTTTTTCTTCAGCAATTTTTATCTCATTTTTATCCATAATATTATTTATTTTATTACAAACTTGGAATTAGACATGCTTGATTTCTTAATAACTTAATGGAATAATACAGATAAATTAAAGGAATTTATATGTTTAAAGTTGGAGATATTATTTCATATCAAGAAATGTGCAGTGAGGAAAAGACTTCTTTGCAAAAAGGTATGAATTTCAGGATAAAAAATGGTCAGTCCATTATCTTAATGAGTTTAAGAAAAAATGCGCCTTATGCTGATAGAATTGAAAACGGCGGTCAAGTTTTAATATATGAAGGACACGATGTTGCTAAATACAAAACCTTAACTCAAAATCCTAAAACACTGGATCAACCAATGTATCTTCCAAGTGGTCAACTTAGTGAAAATGGGAAGTTTTATAATGCAGTATGTAATTATAAAAAAGGTGAACAAAAAGCTGAATTAATAAAAGTGTATGAAAAAATTATGCCAGGTGTTTGGTCATATAATGGAATATTTAAATTAATTGATACATGGCAAGAAATCTCTGATGGTCGTATGGTTTTCAAATTTAAACTGGAGCTAACGAATGATACTATAGAGCAAACAGAGTTTGAAATTGAACATAACAGATTGATTCCAACAACTGTTAAAAAGGAAGTTTGGAAAAGGGATAAAGGACAATGCGTTCAATGCGGTAGTAAGGAAAATCTTCACTTTGATCATATAATTCCTTTTTCAAAGGGTGGAAGTTCAATTACCGCAAAAAATATTCAGATACTGTGTGCTAAGTGGAATTTATCAAAACATGATAAAATTATTTAGTAAGGTTTAAAATGATAAAAGATTTATCAAGAAAAGAATTATATCATTTGGTATGGAAAAAAGCCTGTAATTCAAATTGCAAAAGATTATGGTTTATCTGATAGAAGTTTAGGGAAATTGTTGATAATAATAAAATCTCTTAAGTAGAGGCCTCTAATATATTGAATTTAAAAGAAAAGATTATATCTGATTTTCAAAAATATTGGAGTAAAATACCTTTATATGAGTTAAAATGAGGATATAACACTAATTCATTTTTCTTCTTAGACGTTTTTCTAATAATTTATTATGAATTGATATAAATAATTTTATATCTTTAATATTAAAGCCAAGTTTATCTTTAAGTAAAATCTTATTTGTATATTCTAAAAGCTTATTTATATCTTTTTTCTTACTAAATACACATTCTATCTCATCAAATAAAATATCTGCTGATTCTGTAAAAGGAATAATAATATTAGATACCTCAGATGGCATAAGTTCAAGTGCTCCTCCACCAAAACTCCTACCCTCAAGTTCAACAAAACAAAACGATAATGAATTATAATAACTAGCAACAAAAGCTTTTTTATTTATGCCGTCCTTAATGTGTACTCTGTGCATAGTATCGGTTGTATATGCGTTCGCTTCATTTAAAATCATTCTCGCATACTTGTTATTACGTCGTGAAAAGAATGCATTTGATAATGAAATGGATGGTATAATTTGCCACTCATCTCTTATTCTACACTTATATCCGTCGGCAAAGCCTTCTTGAATGCCGTATTCTATATATTTCATTGCAGGTTTATTTTTTTTCAATTCTTGCAATTTAGGAAAAATTAAAATATTAGCTTTTGCATTGTTATCAATATTTCGTTTAGCTTTCTTATTGTCAAAAGTTATTCCACTTACTAAAACGCTTCTCCCTATTAATGGATATGAATATTCAGAAAGATTGTATTCATCTATAATATTGTTATTCACTGTAAAAAAGTCATTTGCCCCAGTGGTAATACCAACTTCAACATCAGCTAAATCTTTTACTCTATATAAATCTTTTCTATTTTTTATTTCTTCTAAAAAATCTAGTTCTTTTTGGTCTAAGAAATAATTTGTCCACTTTGAAGAATTATGAATATTTTTTATTGGATTTTTTAATTTATATAAATCCAAGTCCTGCAAAGTTTTATCATCTTCTGTTTCAATATATTCTATATGAGGTGTTCCACTACCCTTTTGGCATAATAATAAAACTACATCTTGTTGAATAGCATCAAATACTAATTTTTTAAATGATACAATGGAAATTTTCTCAAAGTTCTCAATTAAAAATTCTCGTATTAATTTTGCGTGCGAAACTTGTAATATCTCTGCCGGTAAAACAAAGCCAAGTTTCCCATTTTCTTTTAATAAATTTGTGCAACCTACAACAAAAGCACACCATGAATTCATTAATTTTGAATACTTAATATTATTTCTTTCAAATATTACTTCTGCTTCTTTTTGTTGATCTTTATCAAAATACTGATATCTTATATAAGGAGGATTCCCAACTATGATGTCATAGTTATTATTTGTATTATTACAATACTTATGAAAATCTTGCTCAAAAACACTTAAATTTTTTGCCGGAATTTTTCTTATTTTAACGGCTTCTTCTGTTTCGATTTCAATTGCCGTAACTGAATTATATTGATATTTTCCATCAACTAAAGACGCTATAAACACGCCATCACCAGCACTTGGTTCTAATATATCGCAGTGTTTATTTCCATTAAAAGCCCATCTGAGAATAAAATCAGCTATTGTTTTTGGAGAATAAAATCCACCTCTTAATTTTTGTTTTGTCGCATTCTTAATTAGCTGCATAAAAATCCCTTATATTCGGAATTTCATCAAATTCCTCTTGTGTCATACCATACAATGATAATAACTCTTTATCAAGCAATTGTTTAGTTCTTTTAAACTCATTTTCAAGTATTTCACATTGCCTACGATTTTCTTTGTTCAAAATAAGTTTTTCATTTATTTCTATTAATTTTTCTTGATATAAGGAAATATTATCGTGTAATAATTTCTCTTGGTTATTTTCAAAATCAATTGTTTTTATAGGAAGTTTTTTTAAAACTTTTGTTCCTCTTGCCGTATAATTACCTCTAAAAATTTCTCCATTAAATATTGCTAACAATTCTAGCTGCTTAGAATTTAGTATTGCTTGTAAATAATATATGGAATATTGTGAATCTTTTGGAAGAACTATCATACAATGTCCAGCTGTTCCTCCGGATGATATAAATGTCTTTGATTCGTCAATTGCGTATTTATTACCTTTGGACATTATGCCAACAACAATTTTTTTATCAATGTTGCCCATTTGTAATGCTTGTTCGCGACCATACCGATACCATTCATTTTCCGTAGTTACAGCTGGTTTAATATCCCTCTTCCCTCCTTTTGCAGAGTAGATAAACTTTTCTTTATTTGTAATAAAGTATTCATAACAATATGGATAATTCTCTTGTAATTCATCTATTTCAATAAATTTGATTTGTTCGTTATCTAACTTATATGGATATATTACAAAACTATTTGGTACAAATCTTTTATATGTGCTTAAACTGTCATCAGATTTTGCATTAGGTGTTTTATAATATGGTCTTACTACTTCTTTTTCTACTATGTATTCTTTTCCATCTTTATCAAAATAATAATATTTTTCATCTATTTTTTTTGCTTTAAACACATAATAATCATTACGACTAGTTTGTATACCATTTAAAATATTGTTATTACCCACAAAATCTTTTAAACAAATGGTATTTTGAATAATTTTATTATAAATCAATTCTAAATATCTAGGAAACATTATCCAGCCTTCATCGGATAAATTGGCTATGTTAATTTGATTAGAATATTTATAATAATCATAATGGCGTAATAACCAGTCATTTAAATTATTTACTTCGAAATACTGAATTTGTTCATTCTTTTGCTCTGTTAATATCAATATATTTGTATAGGTCGTTTTGTCCTTAAAAACTTGATTTGCACCAAAAGATAAAATTTCATTGATATTTTTATTTTCTTTTAATAGTTTTCTTAATTCTAACCCTGCACCAACTTTCATAAATTTATTTGGTAAAATATAGCCAATTACTCCATTTTTATTAAGCAACTGTAGGCTTCTTTCAATAAAAAGAAAATACTTATCATATTGCTTATATGCTGATTTATATTTTTCCTCATATATTGGCTTTTCTAATGGAGTTAATGTATTTATATCTTCTGTTTTCATGTATGGAGGATTACCAATAATTATATCAAATTTTTTAGTTCCATAATCGAAAGCATTGACTGCAGAAGCAAGTTCATTATTATCAACCATATCATTTGATATTAATGAATTCCCCCAAAATATATTTTCGTTTAACTTAGGTAATACTTGTCTTGAAGGAAGAGATTCAGTATTTTCATCTTCTAGCAGTTTTAGTAGTAAACCAAATTCAGTTGTTTTTACAGCATTATAATCTTTATCAACACCATAAAAACATTTAGTTAACAAATCTTTTTTTATTTCATATTTTAGTTTGTATGTCCCTATGCCTGTAGATAATAATTTAGATGCATCATTGGTTTTATAATAATCAATAAGATAATCATTTAAGTATTGAAAACTTTCTAATAAAAATGCTCCTGACCCACAAGCTATATCTGCAATTTTAATTTTAAAAATATCTTTTTCATTCTTTTCAATATAAGGTTTAATTGTTTTATTTATTATTTCTCTTATTATAAAACTAGGGGTAGTAACAATATCCCTGTCAATATTTTCTGTTTTCCTGCCTAACTCAATACCTCCGTTTTTTATATAAAGCTTATCTTGAAGCATAATTTCATAAATATTTCCTAAAATTTCAGACGAGAGTACTGAAAAAGAATAGGAACTATTCGGATAATATAAGTCTGAAATAATTTGCCAAAAAATATCAGATTTTCTAGATAAAAACTCATCTATATACGGAAGTTCAAATATGCCTGAATTATAATAATCATCTGAACTTTTTAATTTCTCAATTAGCTTTTTACTATTTTCGTTTGAATCTTTAATATTGAGCAATAAATGATATTGCTCAATATTTCGATCTTCACATACCCTTAAAAACACAATACTGTTTATGTATGACTGAATAACGTCATTTAGCTCTATTTCATCAATATCATTTTTAATTTCAAATAGAGCTTTTCCTAATAAAATTCTCCATTTATTAATTTGATCTAAAAATAAATTATCTATGCTATATGTTTGAATTTGATTTTCAATACTTTCCCAATATTTATCAAAAGATCCGTTGTATACCGCATCTTTACCAAGTATACTTTTAATTTCTTCAAATTTTTCTTCATATTCGGTATAGTGATATTTCTTTACACAATATGTATTATAATTATCTTGCACTTTTACCGGAGCTGAACAATCATAAATAATCAAATACTCAAAATTTGATAGAACTGAAATTTTTAATTTTGCAGTGAAACCATATCTTCTTACTTGGAATGCTGGCTCATCTACTGATTCTATTTTAACATGTGGCTTTTTTGCTTCTAAGAAAAATTTTCTATCATTGAATAATCTAAATGTATAATCAGGTTTTTTAGCTGAATTTCCAGTTCGCAATCCTTCTTCAAGTATAACTTCTCTCTCAAAAGTCGATTTTCCAGAAGTATTTTTTATATCCCATCCAAGTAATTCAAAAAACACATCGAGGAAATCACTTCTTAAGAGCGTTTCATTATATCTATCGGAAAGATAATAATCTCGCTCTCGTTCATATTTTTCAACTAATTCCTTGATTAACACGCAATTCTCCCTTATGTTAATATTACACCAAGAGTACATTCATGGCAATTTGTAAATTATTACTCTTAATTTATATTAAAGGATTATTATGTCAAAAACGGAAATAAATTATATTTCGACAATATACCAATCAGAACAGGCATGATGGTTAAAATTCCATTGTAAATCAAAATAAAAATCAGATTCAATTGAATTGTTTATTTTGAAATATGCTTTTTAATCTCTTTTGAAAAGCGAGTTTTAAATTCAGGTAGAGCTAATTCTAATTTTTCTTGAGTTCTTCTATTTTTTTTAATCATCTTCAAACCCTCTAATATTAGAGAGTTCAATGTTATAACGCTTGCTTCTTTAACTTCATTGTCAATTTTTTAATAACTATTGGATAATCTTCGTCAATAATCCGTTCCATTTCGGCTTTGTATTGTTTGCTTAAGGTTTCAGGAATAGGCTTGTATTCTACCATAGCATGAACACAAAAAAATAATAATGACAGCAAAGTTATAAAAAAATTTCTTCATAATTATCCTATAAGTTTATTTACATTAATAGCTTCTATTATCGGACATTAGCTTATAAGTTTTATTTATCTCAAGATGGTAAAAGTCGAACGTTTGTCCAAATTTACTAAAAATAGCTCTGTATCTATATTTAAAAAGGACTCTTTTTATTTCCAGAAAGAGAATTTTGATGCAACCTGGGTAAAATTCTCTAAAAGTCGAACCGAGTAAATTCTCTTAAATCAGAGAAAGCCCGTACAGTGCGGGGAAAACCGTATTAAAAAGAGACTATAAACAGCCTCTGAATTTTAATGGTGGAGACAATAGAAGTCGAAAATATGTCCAAGATTTTCCCATTATGTATTTTATTCTATTTATAGTATAGCTCTTATATTCGTTTATATCAAGCATTTTTCGTACTTTTGTATCTTTTGCACATAATTTTTAAAAGAAAATTCCTTTTATTTCCGAGCAAGCGAATCAATTTCTTGTAATTTTTCTAGTCCCGAAATGAAATAAATAGTCTGTTCAATATTCTTGGGCGACAGGGTTGTTTTTGTGGCAAGAAGCTCGCGCAATTGATCTTCAAAGGATTTTTCTTCTGTTGTTTTTGCAGGTTGTTCAAACAAAATATCGGCAAGAGCGAATAATTCTTGTTCAAACATTAAAGCATCACTCAGTTGCTTTAATGTGATTGCTTTTGGGAAATTAGGCATTGAGGCGTTTTCAAGTTTCGCAATCAAAGCAGCACTTATTCCTGACTTTTCGCTCAATTCACGCATGGTCAAATTCAGAGATTGTCGTCTGTTTTTTATTACAGTCCCGAATTTTTCAAGTTGTTGTCGTTTATCCATAATCAAATTCTATCATAATTTTCAATAAAAGTAAACAAGAGTTGACAAATATAAACAGCATATGTTTTTATATTAATAAACAAACGTTTATTAATTAAAAAGGAGACATCTATGACAAATACAGAATTATTAAAACAAATCAAAACAATCGAAGATTTAATCACACGACAATATATGCATTTACCGGAGGCTGAGAAGGCTAATGCAATGAGTTTGTACAAACAATTGAAGGATTTAGGGCAATCACTTTACAGGCATGAAATACTTTTAAAAAACGGATTAACTAAGGAGGCAAACGCAGAAATCGGGAAGATTAATGAATTGGCGAGGCTTATGAATTTATGCTATAATCCAATCAAAAGGACAGAACAAGCGCAAAAGGACATTATGATTTTGACAAAATCCAGTAAGCATCATGATTATTGTGTTGCAGGTATTGACTGCGCAACAGGTAAATTTGTCCGTTTGATGTCAAACAATGATGACAAAGAGGGCGCGTTATCAGGGGATCACATGCTCTATGACTATGATGCTGAAGCCCAAATTCTTGATATCGCAAGGGTTAAAATTGTTAAAAATTCTCCGACAAAAATTCAGCCCGAAAATGTACTTATTGACGAAAATGACAAATGGCAAAAAATTGCGACAGTGCCATTGCAAGAAACTTTTAAATATTTAAATAATGATGTTGAGTATATTTTTTGCAATAACAAACCATACTTGACAAAAGAAGAAGCCGAAAGCTGTAATTGTTCTCTTATTTTTGTTCAAGTTCAAAATGCACATGTTTATACAATCGACGATATACAAGATAGAAAAAAGACAAAAATGTCCTTTGTTTTTAATGGTGAAGAATATAAAGACATTGCCATCACTGATCCTGATTATCGTGATAAAAATGAAAAACTTGTAAGGGCAAATATAGTATTCAGCCTCCCGGATGGCGATTGGAGCGAAGAACATGGAAAATATTATAAATTTGCAGCTAAAATATTCAAGGTGGCTTGAGGTAATACATGGCAAATATTTTCACAATAGGATATAGTGCTTTTGGCATTGATGAGTTTATAGATGAATTACAAAAGAAATCAATAGTTTGTGTTGTCGATGTCAGAAGCAATCCTGTGTCCGGCGAATATTATAAAGATTATAACGGGTATAATTTAGAAAAAATATTAAAACAACACGATATACATTATCGTTCTTATGCACGTGAGTTTGGTGCGAGACAGGACGACCCGGCATTTTTCTCAGACGAAGGTTATGTGGATTTTGAAAAATTCACTCAATCTGAACAGTTTAAAAATGGGTTAGCTAAAGTTAAAGCGGGATTTGATAAAAATTATAATTGCGTTCTTATGTGCGCTGAAAAAGACCCAATAAATTGTCATCGTAGTATTATGATTGCTCATGCCTTGCAAAAAACCGGAATAGAAGTTTTAAACATATTGGGAAATGGAAAAATTGAACGACAAAGTGAGACAGAACAACGACTTTTGAATATTTACTTTCCAAATCGCAAACAACAGAAGTTATTTGAGGAAATACCAGCTGAAGAAGTATTAATTGAACAGGCTTATAAAAAACAAAATGAAAAAATCGGATATAGATTGGAAAATATATGAAGATCTTCACAATTGGATATACACAAAAAAGTGCTGAAGAGTTTTTTGACTTATTAATCGCAAATAAAGTAGAATGCCTTATTGACGTTCGTCTAAATAATTCTTCTCAGCTTGCGGCGTTCACTAAACATCGAGATTTGGAATACTTTTTGAAAGTCATTGCCAATATAAATTATATTCACGATGTAAAATACGCACCGACAAAAGATATTTTGGATGATTATAAAAAAAGTAAAATTTCATGGCAAGCTTATGAAGTCCAATATAAAAAACTGATTTCAGAGCGAAAAGTTGAGAATTTATTCAAAAATGACATAGAAGATAAATATTCAAATATTTGTTTTCTTTGTAGTGAATTCGCCTCAAAACAATGTCATAGACGGATATTAGCGGAATACTTAAAAAGTATTTTAAATGATATAGAGGTTATTCATTTGTGATAATAAAGTACAAAAATTTGTCTCCGTTGTCTTTAGGGTTGGGAGTCGACTGAAAACTTGGTCAATGTATTTAAGAAAGGACTTTTTTTAATTGCAGAAAGAGAATTTGGGTGCAAGCGTGATAAAATTCTCTACAAATCATATCAAATAAATTCTCTTAAATCAGTGAAAGCCCGCACAGTGCGGGACAAACGACACTAAAAAAGAGACTATGTAAAGCCTTTGAATTTTAATGGTGGAGACGAGGGGAGTGTCTTGGTCGCTCGCGTGTAACGGCAATTCCGCGATTTGTTGCGGGTTTTCAACCCTGCAAATCAGCTCCAGACTCAGCTCGCTCCCGCTCGAACCCTCGACAAGGCTTACGCCTTGTGGGTTCTCCAATTCCACAACTATGGTAATAAAAAAAGACTATCTAAAGTAGTCATTTTTTATTACTGGAGCGAACAGTCCAGACAGCAAGAGGCTCTCATAACAATAGTTTTTGGGTGATTTTTATTTTTTTTCAAATCAAAAATTTCCCTGCTAAATTTAAAATCAGGGAAAAACGATTGTTTTTTGTTAAAATTTACAATTAAAACCATTGCTACATAAGATTTTGATGGCGTATTCCCTGCAAGACAAAGAACAGGGAATATATTTGAAAAATAGATAAATTATTAATTTATCATTAAATTTTAATAATAATTTGAAATTACATGTATAATAAAAATAGAATAGTATTATAAATCTGGGAGTAAGTGTGTTTATATCTAAAGTAAAAGTAGAAAATTTTAGAAATTTAAAAAATTTTGAAATAAATTTAAATGAAGGACTTAATGTAATATTAGGTGAGAATAATGTAGGTAAAACTAATTTAGTTTCTGCAATAAGAATAGCTTTAAATTGTTTTTTTGATCCTATTGAACCTATTAATTTGTCAAAAGATGATATATATAAAGATAGTGAAGGGAAACAAGATTTTTCTAAACCAATTAAAATTACATTAGAGTTTGATGGTATTGATTCCATTCCTTTAGAAGCTGAATTCCAAAGTATTTTATCTAATGATACTACAATATCACCAAGAACAGCTCATTTAATATTTACTTGGAGTTGGAACGAAAAAAATCAAAGGTATACTCGAGGATGGTATGGTGGAATTGGGAATAACTCAATTGATTCTGATATTTTTCAATCTTTACCTATAACTTATTTAGGAGCATTGAGAGATGCGTTAAAACAAGTTATACCCGGAAAGAAAAATTATCTTAGTGAACTTTTTAATCTAAAATCATTAAAAAATACTGAATACAAGAATGAATTAGTTGAAAAAGTTGAAGAATCAAATAAAGCAATAAACTCATCAAAACTAGTTACAGCAGTAACAGAAGATTTAAATAATAATCTTAAAAAAGTATGTGGTGAAAAAGCATTTAACCAAGAAGCTTATATTGAAACTTGTGATGCAAACTTTGATCAAATAATAAAAGACCTAAAAGTAAATTTAACTGGTAATGTAACAGACATATCATCTAATGGACTGGGTTATAACAATTTAATATGTATATCTATCATAATTGCAAAGTTATATATGCAATTATCAGATATTGATAATTTGAAAATGCCTTTATTAATTATTGAAGAACCGGAAGCACATTTACATCCACAATTACAAGCATTACTCGCAAAAAATCTAGATAGTAGTTGCTCTGAAAATAAAAAGGTTCAGACAATTGTGACTTCTCATTCTGCGGTTTTGGCCCAAAATGCTGACCCTGAATCAATCCATCTGATGCACAATGTTAATTCTGATATAAAATGTTTCAGTTTAAATAACTTGCAAAATACTTTTGAAAAGAAAAAACTTAGTTGGAACAAATTTAAACGGTTTATTGATATTACAAAAGCCACAATGTTTTTTGCGAAAGGTATTATTTTTGTTGAAGGAATAACAGAAGCTATGCTTATAAGTAAACTAGCTGAAAACATGCAATATAATTTGCATGAATATGGAATTTCTATTATTCCATGTGGTGTAGAATTTAATGAAATTGCAGAACTTTATACTTCAGAAGGAATGAATATCCCTGTTGCAATAATAACGGATTCTGACCCAGAAAGAGAAAAAGATGTAGATGGAAAAGTTGTTGGATTCAAAAATAATAATAAATGTGCAAGAGTTAAGAATTTAATAGAAAATTATGACAATCGAAATCAACTTAAAATATTTACTTCTGATGTGACTTTAGAATATGATCTTTCTGAAACTAACCAAGATAATTTGGATTTAATTTTAAATGCTTGGGAAAAAGTTCATCCTAAAAAAGGTAAAGATTTAAAAGCAAGGATAGCAAAGGAAACTATTAATTTAGAAAAAATTAAAATGATATGGTTAGATATTTGTACTTCATCTCAAAATTCTAAATGCGAATTTATGGAAAAATTAATTGCTGATATTGAAGAAAACAATTTAAATATTAAATTTCCATTATATATTGAAAATGCAATAAAACATGTTATAGGCAATAATGGAACAAAATAGTTATCCAAATAATGAACAAAAGTGTATTATTGATGCTGTTACAAATTCAATCGAACAGACTATTCTTGTAAATGCTTGTCCTGGTAGTGGAAAAACAGCTCTTTTAGTTGATATTTTTCAGAAGTGTATTAAAAATTGGACATTACCTGGAGGAATTGCTTGTTTATCATTTACCAATGTTGCTCAAGAAAAGATTAAAAAAGATTGTGCAAATAATATTCCTAATAAACATTTTATAGGAACTTTTGATTCTTTTATCTATACTTTCATTATCAAACCATATGGCCATTTACTTGGCTATTTATCAACAGACAAACTTTATATTATTGAAGATAAGAATTATAACCCATTTTTAGATAAAGATAAAGTTTATTGTGCAAAGGACAGTAATAATAAACCAATTAGAAAATCAATTTTAGACTTAGAATTTATTGCTCAAAACTCGAATTTTCCAAAAGTCTCATATGCTAAAGGGAAATTTATAAATAAATGGACTTGGGATAATCATGTAAAAAAAGCAAAAGAAGATTGCTGGCAAAAAGGAATTATTAATTATTCAGATCTTAAATATCTTACACTACAATTATTAAGACATCCTGAGTTTGGTTCTCACATTCTTAAAGTATTAAATTATAAATTCCCATATATTTTTGTTGATGAAATTCAAGATACAGGTTATTTTTTAGAAGAAATTCTATTGTTATTAATGAAAAACTCAAAGAAAAACTTTCTTATAGGAGACTCTGATCAAGCTATTTATAGCTTTGCTGGAGCTGAAGCTAGGATATTTAAAATATTAAAGGAAAAGGGAATAATTGAATATTCTTTAACCAACAATTTCCGTAGCTGTTCAAATATAACAGAATTAATTTCAGTATTTTCTCAAAAAGAAAAAACTATAAATTCTACAAAAAACTATAAAGGTAATAATACTTTAATCATTCACAATCATTCTAAAAATTTAGACAATAGATTTAAAGAAGAAGTCGCAAAATTTATTTCAAATAATGGTTCTTTGGCAATTCTTGCAAGACGTAATAATATATGTAATAAATTCCGTAATAAATATGAGGAATGTCCTGTAAAAAGTAGTTTAGCAAAACAAATAAATTATATTTTGTGTAATTACTTTAATTCAGATAAAAATAAAGCCTATAAACAATTTGAAAAATGTATATCAAATTTATTATTCGAAACTAATCAAGATTATGAATTACAAGAATTATTGATGAAACATAATATCAGCAGAAGTATGTGGAAAAAAGATTTATATTTGTTAATTATAGAGCTATACGAAGTAAAAGAAAATGAAACTTGGAATGATTGGATGAGCAGAATTAACAATTTATTGCTTGATATATCAAAGAAATATGGTTTGTCACATAAAAGTTTTAATAAAAAATTGTCTAAAGATAATAAAAAAGGAATGGTTAAAAGAAATCTAAAAATTAAACAAGAAGATTTATGGTGTAAAAATATTTCAAGAATAGATAGTATTCATGGAGTTAAAGGAGAAGAATTTGATACTTGTTTGATATATTGTGAAAAACCTAGTACTAAATCTTATGAACAATGTCCATCTGAAACTTGGTGGGAAAATGGCGAAGAACAAAGAATAATATTTGTTGCTCTATCAAGAGCAAAAAAAGATTTGATACTTTGTATTCATAAGAATACTTACGATAATATTAATAACGATGCACAAAAGAAAAATTTGTTTGAATTTTTTGACAATATTATCGAAATATAGGTGATGAATTTATGTGTATATATTATAACAACAAAGAAAATCTAACTTACACTGGACAAGAACATATTTTCCCGGCTTCTATAGGAGGAATTGAAAAGCTACCTTTAGGCTATGTGTCAGATCAAGCAAATAATTATTTTTCAAGACTTGAACAAAACTTGTTAAAATTTTCGATGGTTTCATTATCAAGAGAAATTTTTGGTCCTGGAAAAAGAGGAACAAATAAATTAGGTGAAGTTAATGTATATATAATGAAAGATGATAATGATGAATATGCATTAGGCTATATTTTTAAAGGTAAACCTTATACAATACCACATATAAATGTAAATACAAAAACAGGGAAAGTACATCTTTCATTAGATAAAAAAGAAGGTAGTCAGTACATAAATATTTTCCTTCACAAATTAGAAAGTTTCAAAGAAAAATTTGTTTATATAAAAAATAGTGCTATATCTCAAGATGAAATATTAATAGGATATTATCAAAATAAATATTTTGTAGCTTCGTTTTATGATGAAATAGAAATATCAAAAATAAGAAGCATAATTAAAGCGTTTTTACAATCAATGTGCAAAAATGCAAAATATGAAAATAAAAAATCTCAAGTTTGTGTAACCAATGCAATGACAATTTCAAAGGATAATGCTAAAGTATATGCAAAAATTGCCCTTAATGTTCTAGCAAAATATAAAGGAAAAGACTATGTTCTAAATCCAGCATTTGATGATATGAGAAAATGGGTAATTGGAGAAAAAGATTTGAACATCACTTGGCTTCCAAGCAGAAATAATAATTTAAATTTTCTTATTTCTGAATTAATTGGACATTATTGTGTTATAACAGATATTAATGGATATATATGCACTGAAGTAAGTATTTATGGTTGGAAGCATTATTTTAAACTAGGTAAAAATCCTGGAGAAAAATTTGTAATGCCTCTAGGCATCTTTTGTGATTTCAAAAATAAAAAAGAATATACATTAGAAGAAATATTTTTAGCATTTACCAAAAGTCAATATTAGCAACAGGGTATTCAAATGAATTCATAACTTTTAACTCATTTTTTTGTTTCCAAAAATTAAAATCTTTATTTAAATTATAATAATAACTTCTATCTTCCCGTGTCCATTTTTTACAGTCTAATAATATATAATCTTGATCTGCATATATATGGTGTTTTGGAGAGTTAATTGCTATTCCAATTATTTTTTTAAGAAAAGAATGCTTATTTTTTAAAGTCCCACATGCTATATTCAACATTTGTCTTCTTTTTAGTCTTACTATTTTTTCATAATCTTCTTGTTCATTGTATTTTATTTGTAAAAACACATAAGCAGATTTGTTGTCCTCAGACATTATAAAGCGTACATGCCTTGTATATTCATCTGCTATTTCTGGGAAATAATTAACAGCTTGAATTATTCCATCACTAAGTATTCTTCTATGAAATCTTGACTCTTTAGCCATCTCTTTTATAGGACTATCATCTTGAAAAACATCTATATTTCCACGCAATTCACCGTTTAATGCAAATTCACAAAGCTGTTTTAGATATTCATCCCACAAATAAGAAGTTTTATCTAAGTATTTTTTTTCTTTATATTCAATAGAATTAGAAAAAATATTCCAAATATTATTTTCAAAATTAACTATTTTATTATAATTTGTATCTTTTAAAATATAATGCTTACCTGTCTCATATTCAATTGTTCTCATATATTGCCCAAGCACATCTTCTTCACTGGTATAAGATACGATTTTACTGTTTTTTATTGCTTTTTCTTTTTCCTTTAAATAATTTATAAAATCTGTAATTGTGTCTAGTTCTTTTAATACAATCTCTAAATTTGAGGAATCAAATATATGGTAAATTGGAGATTTAGGTAATTCTATAAAATATGGAATTTCATCTAAATTTTTATCATCAGAATACTTTATACCTAAGCTTCCAGATGTGTTCCCAGGAATTTTTTTAATATATTCAGAAACACCATGAGCAACTAAAATTCTATACATTTTCATATCATTTTTTATTTTTATTGGAATACTTTGTTTGCAAGTTGAATCGGTAAATATTTTGTTAGGATATTTTCGCAACCATTTTTCAGCACCATTAATTTGTTCGATAGATTCATCTATTGCCTTTCTTTTCCACCTTTTCCATCCTGCCATCCCTTTTTCTTCATTATATTTAATATCTTTAACTGAAAAAATAATTATATTATTATCAAAAATAACTAAGATATCGCATAATTCTTTTCCAGGTTCTTTATATGGATTAGGAAATGACCATAATTTTAAAAAAGCAAAATCACATAAATCAGATAAATCTTTTTCTGTATTGTTAACAGATCTTCCTCTTTCAAATTTTATATTTTCCAATGTTAGAACCTCCCATAAAAAGATAATAAACGACAATATAATTTTGCCAGTCTTTCTTGTGAAAAGCTTTCAAGAACAGGATAAAGCTTTTTGGTATCAATAAATTCTAAAAGTTTCTCTTTAGTTGCATTTCTATAACTTTGGAAATAAAAGTTATACATTTCTAGAGGGGACTTTGGTCCAATGTTTTCTTGATGATTTTGAACTTCTTCAATAACTCCATTAATTTTGTTTGATGAAAATTCTATATTGGGATTTTCACCATTAAATGTAGATGGTATTTCAAAATTCTGTATGTCAGTAAATAATTCTATACAATCAATATGGTTGATTTCGTTCTCTATAATTTGTTCATAAGTTTTAGGCTCTATATGAAAATCATCAATTTTAAAACCAGTAAAAATATTATTGATACTATATCCTGTATCATGCTCATGGTAATGATAATTAGTATTGGTTAAAAATAAATAAGCACTAGGTGCAGGATTTCTATTTACAGTTAGCGTTAATTCTTTTTGATTCAAGATTTCATTAACTTCCTTAAACCAGTTGTTTTTGCCGGTGTTCAGTTCTATAAATATTATCCTTTTGTCCTCAGTTGGTTTAGACAATGCACCATGTAAATGATCACCTACGGATTTGAAAGAATCATTGCCCGCAGCCGCACCTAAAATATTTTTTCTGCTACATAATTTAACTTCAACAGCATACTTGATACCTGTTTCTTTTGCTATTGCAATATAATCATGGTGTTTTTTACTTCCATTACTTTCATCTTCTATTTCAATTTTAAAACCACTGTATATTAGATATGAAGCAACATATGTTTCGTAATAAGCACCTTGAAATTGCTCAACTTGTTTTAGCCTTTTAATTAGAGAGTTTTGTAATTCAACATTATGAGCGAGTAAGTACAAATTATAAGATAACCTCAACAATGCCATTATTGCTCCAGTACAAGGGGCATTATAGTACCCTTGCGTATTTACTTGTTGTTTGGAAATAAATTCATTTTTTATATGATACCAAATACTTAATGGGTGATTAATATTCTTAGGATCTTTTAACCAATTTTTATCAAATTTATATTCAAAAATAAAATAAAAAATCATGGAAAGTTTTACAACTAGTTATCTTAAGAATTTCATTATTCACATTAATATATCTTTCACCATTTGAAATCCAAGATTTGATGCTTTTACCAAAACCTTGTTGCTTTATTTTTCGATAATCAGGATTTTCAATTTGGTCATCAAAATATTTAAGTAAAATATTTTCCATGATGCTAATTATAGCAAAAACATATTATTTATTTTGGGATTCAGCGTACCTTAAAATTAAAGAAAAATTATGAAAATTTAATTGTCATCCTTTTTACTTTTTGTTTTCTTCTCCAATTGTTTTTGGGTTTGCTTAACAGATTCCAAGAAATGTTTTTCGACTTCGGATAATTCATTTTTAATTGTCTCTTTGTATTTGGCATATTCGGCAAGTGCTTTGTTTTCAGCTTCCAGTTTTGAGATTTTTCCGGGATTTTCAAGTAGCTCGCTTCCGCTCATTTTTATAAAATCATCGAGTTTTGCAATCCAATCTTTCATTGTCATAGGGATTTGTCTGATTGCCTGCAATTCTGCAAACTCAAGGTAAGCAGATGTTATTCGATTTAAAATATTTAATTCTTTTTCATCAAGATAATTTTTTGCAACCGTAACTTCGTCTTTTTTCGGATGATTACCTTTAAAAACAATCAAGCCCATATTTTCTTTTGTGCTATCTGCCCGTAAATATATAACTTCTGCTGCGGTATGTCCGTGTGCCGCAAAATGCATTTTGTTTTGAACAACTTTGAAAAATAATTTAGTTTCCTCAGCATTAGGATTGTAATCCATACTTGTTGCGTAAATATCCAAAATTTGGCGGTAAAAAACTTTTTCAGAAGAACGAATATCTCTGATACGTTCTAAAAGTTCTTTCCAATATCCGCCGCCACCTACTTGTTTCAATAAATCGTCATTCAGAGCAAATCCTTTTTTCAGATATTCTTTTAAAACTTGTGTCGCCCAAATTCTAAATTGAGTGCCACGTAAAGATTTAACACGATAACCAACGGAAATAATTACATCAAGGTTATAAAGTGTAACGTTTCTTGAAACCTTCCTGCTGCCTTCATTTTGAACTGTCAAGTAATCCTTGACAGTTGAATCCTCAGAGAGCTCTCCTTCTTCAAAAATATTTTTAATATGCAGGCTTATATTTTGTTTTGTAGTTTGAAACAGCTCGCCCATTTGATTTTGTGATAACCAAACTGTTTCGTTTTCTATTCTTACATCAATTTTTGTTTGACCGTCTTGAGTCTGGTAAATTATAATTTCATTTTCCATGCTATAATCCTTTATTTTAAGTAATTATAACATATATTAGCTATAATAGCGAATAAAACAAAATCCCTAACCAGTCAAATAGCAGGGATTTTGAATTGATGACATTATTTGAAATGTAATTATTCTTGCTGTTCTTCGCTTAAAAGTTTATCATACATTTCATGTAAATGTTGTACCAAACGACTTCGCTCATCCTGTGTAAATTCGGATTCAACAGGATTTTGACGCTCATGAAGACTCTTCACGATATCATTGAAATTACATTTAAACAGATTATTTGATTGAAGTAAGAATTTCCTTGACTGACCGTCATTTTGAATCGCATCTTGAACCATTTTTTAGCAAGAATACTGTAAAGAGGCACTTTCTCTTTCAATCCGTTTGCATTTGTAATAGTCTTTTGTTGGCATAATTCAAGACTTATTGCCTGAAATAATGTCTCAGGAATTACTTTTTTCTTACGTCCTGCTGGGTTTCCGGAGCGTCCTTTGGTAAAACGAGTGTTCTTTGGCGGTTTTCCATAACCGATTTCGTAATTTTTATTATTCTCCATGTTGAACCTCCACAATGTTTTTGATTAATTTAGCAGTTTTACCGGTTTCTTTCTCCCAACGAAAAATTGTCACATCCACATATCTCGGGCTTATTTCAATTAATCGAGCTCGACGTTTACAACGTTCAGCGGCAAGTAATGTAGAGCCAGAACCACCGAAGCAGTCAAGAACAATATCATTTTTAGACGACGCATCTAGTAAAATTGAATGGAGCATACAAACATTTTTGCATGTTGGATGAAGTTTCAATAACTCTAAAGACGCCGGGTTAGTTGCCCGAACTCCAGGATAATCCCAAACATTTGTGCGATACCT
>ENA-ORUW01000563-ORUW01000563.1-human-gut-metagenome-genome-assembly--contig:-NODE-563-length-35943-cov-15.594600_pt1 | contig 35943 bp, 31 predicted proteins | sample MGYA00242088_ERZ509227 | MGnify/ENA primary metagenome ERZ509227 (study PRJEB26280, sample SAMEA2338816) | human gut metagenome | biome: human gut; feature: human-associated habitat; material: faeces... | reverse complement strand
AAAAGGGATTCTTGCTGATTATTTAATGCGAAAAGGAAGCGAGGTTGTCAATATGCTGTTGGATGAATATGATTATGAAACAGATATCGAAGTGCAGAGAGAAGAAGCAAGAGAGCAAGGGCGAGCAGAAGGCAGAGAGGAAGGACGAGAGCAAGGGCGAGCAGAAGGCAGAGAGGAAGGACGAGAGCAAGGACGAGCAGAGGGAAGAGAGGAAGGACGAGAACAAGGACGAGCAGAGGGAAGAGAGCAAGGGAAGGAAGAAGGCAGAGAAGAAGGTCGAAAAGAAGAAAAAAGAGCTCTCGTTCAGAAAAAACTTGAAAAGGGGAAAACAATTTCTCAAATCGCAGATGATCTTGAAGATACAGAAGAAAATATTGCTCACCTGATCGAAGAGTTTCATCTTCGGGTGTAGAGCGGCGGCAGTTTATCAAGAGATCGGATAGCGCCCATATGCAGACAGATTTTCCTGAAACAGCAAAAGAAATAAAAACAAAAGCAAAAAAAATAAAAAAATTCGTTTGTTCTATTGACATTTCATAAAAAGTGGTGGTACTATTATGCACAAAATTTTTATGTATAAATACAGGCATCAAAGGAGGATGTGGAACAATGTGTGGAATTGTAGGATTCATCGGAGAACAGCCGGCAGCGCCGATTCTTTTGGAAGGGCTTTCAAAGCTGGAGTACAGAGGGTATGATTCGGCGGGAATCGCGGTTCGTAATGAAAAGACGGATAAGATCGCGATAGTAAAGGCAAAGGGGCGTTTGAAGATCCTTGCAGAAAAAACAGATAACGGGAAAAGTGTGCGAGGCACATGCGGGATCGGTCATACACGATGGGCCACTCACGGCGAACCTTCCGAGAATAATGCACATCCTCATTGCACGGATGATAAATCCGTTGTTCTTGTGCATAACGGGATTATCGAAAACTATCAAGAATTAAAGACAAAGCTTCAGAAAACGGGATATACGTTTTATTCACAGACAGACACGGAGATCGCGGTAAAACTGATAGATTATTATTATAAGAAGACCGGAACACCTCTTGAGGCGCTTACAAGGGCTATGCTTAGAATAAGAGGATCATATGCTTTCGGAGTGATGTTCCGCGATTGTCCGGGCAGATTGTTTGCGGCCAGAAAAGACAGCCCGCTTATTATCGGAAAGAGTAAAAAAGGCTGCCTGATCGCGTCAGACGTTCCGGCGATTCTGGATCGTACAAGAAACGTATATTATATAGGCAATCTTGAAATAGCGGAGATGACTTCGGAGGAAGTGCATTTTTATAATATCGACAGGGAAGAGATACAAAAAGAAATGACAGAGATCAAGTGGGATGCCGAGTCAGCCGAAAAAGGCGGGTATGAACACTTTATGTTAAAAGAGATACATGAGCAGCCGAAAGCGGTTCAGGATACGCTGGGCGCTTATATAAAAGACGGTGCGATTGACTTTTCGGAAGCAGGTCTGACAGACGAGCAGCTAAAAAGCATTGAGAGGATCTATGTTGCGGCATGCGGATCGGCGTACCATGTCGGAGTTGTCGGAAAATATGTGACGGAAAGTCTGGCAGGAATTCCGGTAGAAGTAGATCTCGCATCTGAATTCCGTTATCGCAACCCGATTCTTGCGCCGAATTCGGCGTTGATCGTCGTATCGCAGTCAGGAGAGACGGCAGACAGTCTTGCCGCCCTTCGTCTTGCAAAAGAGAAAGGAATTCCGGTTATCGGGATCGTCAATGTGGTCGGCTCAAGCATTGCAAGAGAAAGCGATCATGTCTTATACACATATGCAGGCCCCGAGATCTCGGTTGCGACGACAAAGGCGTACAGCGCACAGTTGGCGGCAATGTACCTTCTCGCCGTACAGATGGCAAAAGTAAAAGGCAGAATAGATGAGAAACGGCATGGAGAATTGATCGAGGAACTGTGCAGAATTCCCGATAAGATTCAGAAAGCGCTTGACGATAAAGAGCGGATACAGTGGTTTGCAAGCAAATATGCAAATGCGAAAGATGTATTTTTTATCGGGCGCGGCATCGATTATGCGATCAGTCTGGAAGGAAGCCTCAAGATGAAGGAGATCAGTTACATCCATTCAGAAGCATATGCGGCAGGAGAACTGAAGCATGGAACGATCAGTCTGATCGAAGACGGAATTCTTGTTGTGGGAGTCTTGACTCAGAACGATCTGTTTGAGAAAACATTGAGCAATATGGTCGAGGTAAAAAGCAGAGGCGCATATTTGATGGGACTTACGACATATGGAAACTACAGCGTGGAAGATACGGCGGACTTTTCCGTTTATGTGCCGAAAACAGAGGAATATTTTTCCGCAAGTCTTGCGATCGTGCCGCTTCAGCTTATGGGATATTACGTCAGTGTCGCAAAAGGTTTGGATGTTGACAAACCGCGGAATCTGGCAAAATCCGTAACAGTAGAATAATTTTTACATCGTGTGAAGAAATTATACTTTTAATATCCGAATAAAAATGCATATTCTCTCTTTTTGATATATTTATAAGAGAAAATATGCATTTTGTATTTGAAAATATACATTTTGGAGAGTTGACAAGGAACAGATGTTAGCCTATTATTAAAAATGTATCGTGAAAATTATGATAAAAAGTAATGTTTGTTTATAGTGAATTTAAACAGCGGTCTATAAAAGGCAGCATATCTATCTAATGTGTTTTATTGAAAGTTGATAAATGACATAGGGATATGCTGTTTTGGCGTGTCATGAAAAAACTTAAACACATTAATGCGTTACCGCAATGACAGAATGAAGCGCCGTGAAAATGTTGAAACTAGATATTGGAACTCAAAGTTAAGGAGCGGCGCACAAAATGGCAAAAATAATTGATACACACAGTCATATATTACCCGGGATCGATGACGGGGCTGGTTCATGGAAAGAAGCGCTTTGCATGTTGAAAGCAGCGCAGGCTCAGGGAATCAGAAGAGTGATCGCAACTCCTCACTGGGGAGGACCTTTCGGTTATACCGATCCGGTGCAGATCAGAGAACTCTGTTCTACATTACAGGAAAAAGCAAGACGTCACGATATCAGTGTGAAAATTTATCCGGGGCAGGAAGTGATGTACACCGAGGAAGCGGCGGACAGGATTGCAAACGGCGAGATCCTTACGATGGCGAACAGCCGGTATGTACTGGTTGAATTTTATCAGGGAACAGGGTATTCGGGAATTTTTCGGGCAGTACAGCGCTTTACACAGTCGGGATACAGTCCAATCATCGCTCATGCAGAGAGATATGAAGCGCTGAAAGATATCGGGCGTCTGGAAGAACTGCGAAAGCAGGGGGCATATATACAGTTGAATTTCAGGGCGATCGGGGGAAAGTGGCACGATTTTACAACACGTTGGTGCAGGAAAGCTCTGAAAGAAGGATTTGTCCATTTTGTCGGAACAGATATGCATAATATGAGAACGAGAAAACCGGAGACAGAATCCGCAGTAGTGTGGATGGAGAAGCATCTGAATCCGGATTATGTAAAAAAACTGTTTCTAAAAAATCCCGAGAAGATTTTAAGAAACGAGCGCTTGTAAGAAAAAGATTGTAAAATATAGGCAATTTATGTAAAAAAGACGCATTGTAAAATGAGAAACAGGGAAAAAGTGAAGAAAATACTGGTAAATGGAATTTATTTATTTTCTTATAGAAAAATATGATATATAATTAGAAGGATTAATATATTACGAACAGAGAGACGGATAATAGAGGAAGTGATAAAATATGGAAAAAACACATGATGAAGAAATGGCAATCGACCTGTGGGAGTTAATTTCCGCACTGAAAAAGCGGGCGCTGATTATTTTGGCGGCGTGTCTGCTTGGCGGTGTTGTGGCAGGTGTATATACAAAACTTTGCATCACCCCGATGTATACGGCGACATCATCGATGCTTGTGACGACACAGGAAACAACGCTTACGTCTATTGCGGACCTTCAGCTTGGAAGCGCTCTTACGGGAGATTACAGTATTCTTGCGACAAGCCGGAGCGTTCTTGAAGAGGTGATCGAAGATCTGGGTCTGAACATGAATCATCACCAGCTGAGAGGAAGTATTACGATCACCAATCCGGAAGAAACGCATATTATGGAAGTGACGGCCAGAAGTTCCGATCCCGAGACTGCAAAAAAGATTGCGGACACTATGGCGGTTGTTTCAGCACAGTATATAAAAGAAAAAATGGAGGTAGCTCCTCCTAAGATCATCGAAGAGGCGGAAGTTCCGTCATCCCCGGTCAGCCCGAGTATGAATAAAAACGTTATGATGGGCGCGCTGGCAGGATTTGCTCTTGCGGCGGCGATCGTGATTTTGTTTGCGATCATGAATGATTCGATCAAAACAGAGGATGATATCGAAAGAGCGCTCGGCATTCCGACACTTGCCGTGATTCCGGACAGAAAAGATTATATAGATGATCAGGGCGGCAGTAAAAAGAAGAAAGGCAAAAGAAGGAGGCAGAGTAAATGGCGGAACAAAAGGTGATAATGACAGATCCGAGACAAGAGGATTATTTTTATCAGGAAGCAATTAAGACGCTGCGAACGAATATCCAGTTTGCCGGGATGGACGTAAAGACAATTCTGTTTACAAGCTGCTATCCAAACGAAGGAAAGAGCGATATTACGTTCCAACTTTCGCAGGAGATCGGAAAATTAGGGAAAAAGGTACTTCTTCTCGACGCCGATATCCGCAAGTCGATACTCGCATCCCGGTACGGAGTGGGAAAACAGGTTCAGGGATTATCAAATTACTTGAGCGGTCAGGCTTCTATCGCGGAGATTATTTATCGTACGAACTATGAGAATATGGATATCATTTTTTCAGGTTCATTTGCGCCGAATCCGTCAGAACTGCTTGGGCAGGAAGCGTTTGGAACGCTTTTGGGAGCGGTGAGAGAACGTTATGATTATATCATTGTAGATACGCCGCCGATCGGAAGTATTATCGATGCGGCGATCGTCGCAAAACAGTGCGACGGGGCGGTGCTCGTATTTGAAAGCGAACTTGTGAGCAGTAAGGAGGCGGCTCGAGTCAAAGAACAGCTTCGGATGACAGGGTGCAGGCTGATCGGAGCCGTGCTCAATAAGGTAGATGTAAAGAAGAATAAATACTATCACAGATATAACTATTACTATCATGGATATCAGGAAAAAAAGGAAGTTATAAAGAAAAATAAAGAAAAATAAAACGGTACTCAAGTGATGGATGTATGATCGGATAATGGGAGGGGACCGGAAAGAAACAGATGAAAAAGAAAAAATATTTGAAATGGTGGATCGCGGCGGCATCAGCGGTTTTCATTGTAGGAGCGGGAATATTCGTATATACGCAGTATAAGGCGGCGCAGACGTCTGGAGACGTTGCCACGAAAGACGGAACATCCGCCTCGGCATCGGATATTACATGGAACGGCAAGACATACAGTTACAATGAACATTTGAGTAACTTTTTGTTCCTCGGTATTGATACAAAAGAAAAGGCAGAGACAAAAACAGGTCAGGCAGACGCCGGGCAGGCGGACGCATTGTATCTTCTGTCATGGAATCGGCTGGAAGGAGATATTACAGTGATCAGCATTCCGAGAGATACGATGACTCAGATCGAAACGTTCGGTCCGGGCGGAAAAAGTCTCGGAAAGAGCAAGGATCATATCAGTTTATCTTACGCATACGGCGACGGTGGATATGAAAGCTGCGAGCTGGCGGAAAATGCAGTTTCCGAATTGCTTTACGGACTGCCGATAGACGGGTACTGTGCTTTGAATATAGACGGACTTCCTGTTCTGACAGACAGCGTCGGAGGCGTAACGGTAACCGTGCCGAACGACAGTCTGGCGGAAGTTGACCCCGGATATGCAAAAGGAGCGGTGGTCACTTTGAAAGGTGAAGATACAGAACAGTTCGTTCGATACAGAAATACAGAGATCAGTCAGAGCGCGATCGCACGTATGGAGCGTCAGCAGGAATATATCAGAGCATTTGGCGAAGCTTTAAAAAAGGCATCTGCAGATAAAGCGCTTGTTACGGATCTGTACAAGGCGATTGAACCGTATATGGTAACGAATATGGGGAAAAGCCGTTTTGTTGATCTGACGGAAAGTGTATCAGAAGGCAAAAAGGTGAGCCGATGGACGATTCCCGGAGAAGGAATTCAAGGTAAAGAATATGATGAATACGTCGTAGACGATGACGCTTTGTATGAAAAGACAGTTGAGACATTTTATGTAGAGAAAAAATAAATTGCAGAACGACAAAACATTCTGTATAGAAGAAAGTAAAAAAGTACAGATAGGCAGACGAATTCTGCATAGAGAAAGAGCAGAGATGGCATATGAAAAAGATATCTAAGATAATAGGAAGTGTTCTTATCACAGCCGCAGTCGTTTGCCTTGGCATCGGAGTTTATCAATTTACAAAAGAACAAAACGCCGGAAAAGGGTATCAGGATCTTTCGGAAGAAGTAAAAAAAGAACCGGAAGATGAAAGTTCAAAATCAAAAGTTGATATCCCGATCGATTTTGCGGCGCTAAAAGAAAAGAATCCCGATGTGTATGCGTGGATCAGTATACCGGGAACGGCGATAGACTATCCGGTCCTCCAAAGGGAGAACGACAACACATACTATTTGGATCACACGATCGATCATGAAGAAAAGACCGAAGGAGCGATTTTTACGGAGAATTATAACAATACTGATTTTGAAGATCCGAATACGGTTATCTACGGACATGACATGAGAAACGGTTCGATGTTTAAAGGACTGCTCGACTATCGGGATAAAACATTTTTTGATCAAAACAAAGAAGTGCTGATCTATACGCCGGATGCAATACGACATTATAAAATATTCGCTGCGTATCCGTATGACAGCAGACATTTGCTTAGAAGTTTTGACTTTACAGATAAAGAAGTGTATCAGCAGTATTTATACCGTATCTTTGCAATCCGCGATATGAATGCGAGCATCGATACAACAACGCAGGTGGGGACGGACGATAAGATCCTGACCTTATCAACATGCTATGCAAACCAGCCGGATATGAGGTTTCTTGTTCAGGCAGTGTTGGTTTCCATAGAACAATAAGGCAAAAGAAAATCATTTATCAGAGAAAGGAAGAGTGAACAATATGAAAAAGAAAATCATGGGTGTAATTTTGGCGGCAACGCTTATCGTATCACAGGCAGTAACGGCATTTGCGGGAAGTAAAACGTCAGAAGTTGTGCTTCCGAATGATTTTGCGGCTTATTATGAAGTGACAGAAGGAACAAGAGAGTCATTTGAAGAGGCTGAAGCTGTTTCTCCGCAGACAGTTGACGCAATCATGGAAGTAAACAGCGGAAGCATGACACTTGCACAGCTTGTTGCCAATATGAAAGATCTGCTCAAAGAAGAAGGCGCAGCAGGATTGAAAATGACAGAAAAACAGGTCGACGAACTGGAAGCAAAACTGGGATCCAGAACACTCGTTACAAAGTTCTTTGATCTTGAGCCTGTAAACGGCGGAATCAAAGATGACAACGGAGACTACCTCGTAACATTAAGCGTACCGGCAGTTTCATCTTCTATGACAGAAGTTGCATTCCTTCACTTCAGCACAGACCGTGCAGTATGGGAAATTGTGGAAGCGTCAGATGTAGATTATAAAAACAAAGAGATCACTGCGTCTTTTAAAGACCTTTCACCGGTTGCAGTGATCGCAAAAGTAGATACGTCCGCAGATAATGCGATCGGAACGTCTCCGCAGACAGGAAGATTTCCGGTTTCTGTACTTTGGATCGGTACAGCCGTAATCCTTGGTGCTACAGGCGTTATTGTGTTAAGAAAACGTAAAGAAAAGTAAATGTTGAATGTGCCTTGAAAGGCTGACGGTAAGGAATGGCTCGATGATAAGAAATATTTTCGGGCTATTTTCTTGTAAAAAACAGCCATTTTCTGGTAATGTATGGTAACAAAAGAACCGGATACACAAAAGACAAAAATTTACGCAACAGTAAAAAGAAAAAAGAAATTGTAATTAAAGAAACATGAAAGATAAACGAGAAAGACAGTAGCTAAAAACATCAAAACATGAAAGATGGATTTGGAGAGATAACAGAGGGAATTACAGATGAGAGAAAAGACTACATTTCATATAAGATGGAAATTATTTTTTTACGATGTGATCGTATTTGCAGTGACGTCTGTATTTCTGCTTGTATTATATGAAGGACCGGAAAAATTGACGCAGAGAGGGGAATTGCAGCAGATGCTTCTTGCATTTGTATGTATATTTACCTGCCGTCTGGTCGGAAAGATATATGGGCAGATATGGAGATACGGTGGTATTCAATGTTACATGCGTTTAGTTTGTACTGATTTTTCGGCACTTTTAATATATGTGATCTTGGAATCTGTTCTTCCGGTCGCGCATATCTCATTTCCTCGTCTTCTGGCGTTGAGTACGGTAAACAGTATGGGCGCGCTGATCATGAGAATGGCTTACCGCTATGCGTATAAGTGCAGTAACCTGGAAAATTTTTCGGGTAAAATTTTAGCTGCGCTGCTGAAAATATTTGCCGGAATTGAAGTAGGGGAAACAAGAGACGATCAGAAGATCAAAGTGGCGATCATAGGGGCAGGAAACGTCGGAGTTACTCTGGCAGAGGAGCTGCTGGCAAACAAGATGGCGTCCTATGTGCCGAAATGTTTTGTGGATATCGATAAATCAAAAGGCGGACGAGAGATACAGGGACTTCCCGTACTGCCCGAAAATGAGGCGACGTTTCAGAAACTGAAAAAATACGGAATACAAGAAATTATCTTTGCATTGCCGTCGATGGCGGATGAAAGAAGAACAGAGCGATATCTTTATTATAAAAACGCCGGATATAAAGTGAAGATGTACGATTACCCGACGATGCATATGGCAGGCGGAAAGAGATCGCTTCGAGAATTCGATATAGAAGAACTGCTGTTTAGAGCTCCGAGAAAACTTACGAACGAAAAGACATATGCTTATTATAATAATAAAGTAATCCTCGTCACAGGAGGAGGCGGATCGATCGGATCGGAACTGTGCAGACAGATTGTAAAAATGGGACCGAAAAAACTGATCATCCTTGACGTTTATGAAAACGGAGCTTATGACCTTCAACAGGAGTTGAGAATCGCATACGGCAACGAACCGGGCATCAGTGTGGAAATCGCTTCGATTACAGATGAAAAGGCAATGGAGCGTGTATTTTCAAAATATCATCCCCAGATCGTTATTAATGCGGCTGCCCATAAACATGTTCCGCTTATGGAAAATAACTGCATCGAAGCGATCAATAACAACGTGTTCGGAACGGCGGTTGTCGTTACGATGTGCGAGAAATACGGCGCAGAACGCTTTATGATGGTTTCGACAGATAAAGCGGTTAATCCGACTAACGTGATGGGCGCAACGAAGAGAATGTGTGAAATGATCGTGCAAAGCGCAAGCATTGACGGAAAAGTAAAATACAGCGCAACAAGATTCGGCAACGTGTTGGGAAGCGCAGGAAGCGTAATCCCTCTGTTTAAACGTCAGATCCAAAACGGAGGACCTATCACTATTACGGATAAACGAATTATCAGATACTTTATGACGATTCCCGAGGCATCCCAGCTCGTGTTGGAGAGCGGCGTGATCGCTCACAATGGAGAACTGCTTGTTCTCGACATGGGAAAACCGATCAAGATCCTGGATCTTGCAGAAAACATGATCCATCTGTCCGGAGTACAGAATATCAAAATCGTAGAAACAGGACTTCGCCCGGGAGAAAAGCTGTATGAAGAACTTCTTGTTAAAACAGAAGAACTTGATAAGACCGAAAACAATCTCATCTTCAGAGAAAAAGATAAGCCATTGCCGACAGAAGCAATCCGTGAAAAATTAAGAATGCTCAAAGACGTGTGCGAAAACGGAGACGATGATCAGGCAAGAGAAATGCTGCGCAAAGTCGTGCCGACATTTAAAAGACCGGAAGAAGTAAACAAAGAAGTAGGAGAGGAAGTAGAACCTGAAGATAATAGTTTTCTTCAGCAAAGAATGGAGGAGTGAAACTTTTGTGTAAGATGAGAAAGAAGAAGTAATAGATTTTGTCAATCAAAATAAATTTTGTATGAAAAAATAGAGAAAAATTCGGGTAAACGGATGGGAGTAAAAGATGGATATTAAAAATATTAAACCCTTTGAATCAAAGGTGTGGCTTTCGTCTCCGACAATGCATGGCGATGAATTGAAATATTTGACTGAGGCATATGAAACAAACTGGATGTCAACAGTTGGTCAAAATATTGATGAAGTGGAGCGGCTAACATGTGAGAAAGTAGGATGCCGTTATGCTGTGGCACTTTCTTGTGGCACGGCAGCACTTCATATGGCAGTAAAGTTAGCCGGTATAAAAAGTGGCGACAAAGTTTTTTGCTCAGATATGACCTTTGGTGCGACAGTAAATCCTATAGTATATGAAGGCGGGATTCCTATATTTATTGATATAGAGTATGATACATGGAACATGGATCCGGTTGCATTGGAGAAAGCATTTGAATTATATCCAGAGGTTAAAGTGGTTATCGTTGCACACCTTTATGGTGTTCCAGGCAAAATTGATGCTATTAAAGCAATATGTGAAAAACATGATGCAGTGATTATTGAAGATGCTGCAGAATCTTTTGGTGCTACTTACAGAGGGAGGCAAACTGGAACTTTTGGTCAGTATAACTGCATTAGTTTTAATGGAAATAAAATTATTACAGGAAGTAGTGGCGGCATGCTTCTTACAGATGATTTGGAGGCGACAAATAAGGTGCGTAAATGGTCTACGCAAAGCCGTGAAAATGCACCTTGGTATCAGCATGAAGAATTGGGGTACAACTATAGGATGAGTAATGTGATTGCCGGTGTGGTTCGAGGACAGTTGCCATACCTTGAAGAACATATTGCACAAAAAAAGGCGATTTATATGAGGTATAAGGAGGGGTTTAAAGATTTTCCGGTAATCATGAACACATATGATGAAGAAAACAGCGAACCCAATTTTTGGTTGTCTTGTCTTTTAATTAATGAAGAAGCTATGTGTCAACAAGTACGTGGAGAACAAGAAGTCTTGTATGTTAGCGAAAAGGGAAAGTCCTGTCCGACAGAGATTTTAGAGATGTTGGAAAAGTATAATGCTGAAGGTCGCCCAATATGGAAGCCGATGCATATGCAGCCAATTTACCGAATGAACCCTTTTGTAACGCGAGAGGGTGACGGTAGAGCGAAGACAAATGCATATATTGTTGGAGGGAGCATTGGAAAAGACGGGAGACCATTGGACATAGGAATGGATATTTTTCATAGGGGATTATGTCTGCCAAGTGATAATAAGATGACTGAGAGAGAGCAGAATATGGTTATCGAACTTATAAAAAGATGTTTTGAGTAGATGAGGCAATAATATGTACAGAAAATATTTTAAAAGATGGCTGGATATTGTTTTATCTTTTTTTGCATTGTTGGTGTTAGCTCCATTATTTTTGATTTTGATAGTTATAGGTACTATTAAAATGCAAGGAAACCCGTTTTTTACACAAAACAGACCAGGGAAAGCAGAGAAAGTATTTAAATTAATTAAGTTTCGGTCAATGACTTGTGAAAAAGATGAAAATGGTGAATTATTACCGGATGATATGAGATTAACTAAATATGGAAGGATTCTTAGAAGTACAAGTCTTGATGAATTGCCTGAACTTATCAATATTTTAGTAGGAGATATGAGCATTGTGGGTCCGCGACCGTTGTTGGTCGAATATTTACCATACTATACAGAAGAAGAAACATGTCGACATAACGTAAGACCGGGATTAACTGGTTTAGCTCAGATTAATGGCAGAAATGCAATAGATTGGGATAAAAAGCTAGCTTATGATGTGGAATATGTGAGTAATATTACATTTTTAAAGGATGTAAAAATAATTTTGGCTACTGTAATGAAAGTGTTAAAACGTTCAGGTATTCAAGTGGGAAGTGAATTTCAAGCAGGAAAATTTATCGATCAAAGAAAAGAGAGAATGAAAGAATGAAAGAAGGAAAGAAAAATGGGAGCAATAACAAAAGCAGTTAAAGTAGTTTTGAAGGATAAAGAAAGGAAAAGCCTAACAAAAATATTGAAAGAATCTGTCCACTACATGATGATTGAAAAAGAACTGCCATATTGTTATTTTTCGAGCTTACTTTATAAAAAAGGCGCGCCAGATTATAGGAATTTTATAGGATTAAAAAAAGTGTATAATATAATAAACAATTATATGTACAAAAATGGAAGAAACAAAGAATTGGAAGACAAACGTAGTTTTGGCAAGACGGTATCGGCTGCAGGACTGAATACGCCTCGAATATTGGCAAGCAGCACTTTGGAGGAGGAAAAGGTATTAATTGTTCGTGAGGGGCAAGAAATTTTGATGGAAAATGTGTCTTTATTAAGAAGTGAATTAGAAGAGCTGATAGAGAAGTCATTTACTAACTCTATATTTGTAAAACCCTCTGACGGAGAGGGGGGGGTACACACATTTAAATTGTACCGAGAGAATCTTGATAGTGAAAATGTTGGGATTTTGTGGAATGTGATGCAGAAAGAAAGTTTTGTGTTTCAGGAAAATATAATACAGAATGAACAGATTAGTAAAATATATGATAAAAGTATAAATACAATTCGAATTCATACATATTTGCATGAAGAAAATGAAGTAGAAATAGTTTCAGCTTTAATGAGATTTGGTTTCGGAGGAAGTGTTGTAGATAATGGTTGCTCAGGCGGATTTTTTGTGCCAGTAGATATAGAGAAGTGGAAGCTTTGTGGAAAAGGAAGAACATATTTAGCGGCGGGAGCACAAACATTTATAAACCATCCAGATACAAATGTGAAATTGGATGGATACCAACTTCCGTTTGCAAAAGAAATTGTTCGTTATGTTACAGAAGGCGCAAAATTGTTCCCAGATAACAAACTGATAGGTTGGGATATTGCTTTGACGGAAAAAGGACCGATTGTAATCGAAGCTAATGCTGGTCCTCATGTGGTTATGTTACAGATGGCTTGTGGAGGAATTAAATCACATTCGAGATATAAAGAAATTTTTAAAGATTATATATAAACATGATGTGATAAAGTTGATTTAGTGGAGAAGTAAAATGAAATTAGAAATGGATGGGGTTTCAATACGCATATTTACAGAAGCGGATATTAAACAAAAGGTAGAGTGGATTAACAATCCTCAAAATAATGAGTTTCTACATTATGATATTCCGCTTAGCGTCGAAGGAACAAAGAAGTGGTTTGAAAACAAAAATGATCAAAATAGGTTAGATTGTGTGATAGAATGGGATAATATTCCGGTCGGTCTGATCGGCCTTCTCCAAATTGATAGAGCAAATTGTAAAGCGGAGTATTATATTACAATCGGAAATATAGTGCATAAAAGAAAAGGGATTGCGCTGAAAGCTACGAAGTTGATACTTGAATATGCTTTTGAAACATTAAAATTAAAAAAAGTATATTTAAATGTGGATGAGAGAAATATTGCAGCGTGCTCTTTGTATGAAAAGGCGGGGTTTAAATGCGAAGGTGTTTTTGTAGAAGATATGTTTTTTAAAGGAGAATGGATAAATAGAAGAAGATATGCAGTTATCAATGAGGCTTTTGGAGGGTGATAGAATATGAATATTCGTAAAAGCGCATTTTTTTTGCTAGATGCTATGAGAGGTGGAAAAGTAAAGAAACATTTAAAAGATATAGATCAAATTAACAGTGATAAAACAGGAGAATTGCAAAACCAATATTTAAATCGAATTATGCAATATGCATGTGAAAATATTCCGTTTTATAAAGGGATAGATAGTGGAAATATTAAAAATTTTCCAGTAATGGATAAAAGCATTTACAATAAAAATAAAAGTGCTGTAATTAACCCTCAATATGATTTGAGTAAGTTACATTTTACTTCTACAAGTGGAAGTTCAGGCGTGCCTTTTAAAACGTATCAAGATGCGAATAAAAAAAAGAGAAATAATGCGGATCTGATTACGTTACTCTCAAGTTTTGGTTTTGAAACAGGGGAGAAGTATGTATTTATAAGAAGTTGGGTTTCGTTATATAATTTGTCTAAACTTAAGATGCTAAAACAAAATTTTATTGCGATAGATGTAAATACTTTTGATGATAACAAGAAAGAGAAATTGAGACGGTTATTACATAAGGATAAAAAAATTAAAGCGATTATTTCATATGGAAGCGCATTAGAAGATTTTGTTAGTTATTTGGAAACCCAGAATGATAATATGACAGATACAAATCTAAAATTAATTTCTTCTTCAGCAGATGCATTAGCAGATGCTACAAAAGCTCGTTTGGAAAAAATGTTTGGTTGTCCAGTGACCAATAGATATTCTAATGAAGAGTGTGGTATTTTAGGAAATACAAAAGAAGGAACAACGGAAATTACGTTGAATACGGCAAGCTATTATTTTGAACTATTAGACTTGGAAAAAGATGAACCTGTAAAATCTGGAGAAATTGGAAGAATTGTTGTAACGGATTTATTTAACAAGGCGATGCCATTAATACGTTATGATTTGGGGGATTTAGGAATAAGCAAAGATACAAAGGGGGGGGAGGGGATAAAAAGTTTGACATCATTGCAAGGAAGAATGGATGATGTTCTTAAAAGTTCAGATGGTATTTTGATTTCATCTGTTACACTAAGTACATATATGCAGGAATTTCAGTATATTGAACGATATCAGTTGAGAAAAAATAAAGACGGAACTTTAGAAATGCTGATTGTTTCAAAACAGGATGAGCTTTCAGAAGTTATAAAGACGCTGAAAAAGATATTTGGTGAAAAATATGAGATTGCAGTTAAAAAAGTACGAGAAATACCAAGAGAAAAGACAGGAAAATATAAGGAAATTAAAGTGATAAAGTAGGAGTTGAGAGGATTATAAATCATGATAAATATTTTAATACTGAGTGCGGGTACTCGTAATAAAATCATACAATATTTTAGAAAAGAGCTTGAAGGCAAAGGAATAGTTATTGCAACCGATATGAGCGAATTGGCTCCAGCAATTTACGAGGCGGATAAGTTTTATAAGGTTCCTAGAATGACGGAGGAAGGATATATAGATGTTATTTTGGAAATCTGTAGAAAAGAAAAAGTGGACGGAGTACTTAGTTTAATTGACCCAGAACTTTCTTTACTTGCAAAAAACAAGAGGAAATTTGATGCAATTGGTACAACTATAATCGGTTCGGATTATAGTGTTTGTGAAATGTCTTTAGATAAAATAAGAATGTATAAATTCTGTGTAGATCATGGATTTAAAGTGGCAAAATCATGGAATAATGTAAGTGAATTTAAAAGCGCACTGCTTGCAAAAGAGGTTTCATTTCCAGTATTTGTAAAACCACAGTATGGTAGCGCTTCCATTGCAATTTCTAAAGTTTATGATATGGAAACAGTAGAACTATTATTTGATCACGAGAAAAAAGGGGAACAACTAATGATTCAGGAATTTCTTAATGGTCAGGAGTTAGGTGTGGATGTTTATGTTGATATGATTTCTGGAGAAGTGGTTTCTGTCTTCGCAAAAAAGAAGATTGTGATGCGTGCCGGAGAAACAGACAAATCGGTTTCATTTAAAGACGAGAAATTATTTGCATTAGTGAAAGAATTTATACGTGTAGCTAATTATAGAGGGGAAATTGATATTGATATATTTGACATTGATGGGGAGTACTATATTTCAGAAGTTAATCCACGTTTTGGAGGAGGATACCCTCACGCATATGAGTGTGGATGCAATCATATGAAACTGATTGTCAATAACCTTTTGAAACAGGAGAATAAACCACTGATAGGAATCTATGATGAAAATGTGTATATGATGAAGTATAATGAACTTAGAGTTCAGAAAATGTAAGTTGATTATGAAAAGAAAAGGAAGGCTGATAATGAAAAAAATATGTTTTGTCACAACTATTTCGGGAACATTGAGAAGCTTTGTTCTTGAGTTTGCAAAATATATGCATAATCAAGGAGATTATGATATAACTTTTATTTGCGATAAAGATAATAAATTTGCGAAATCTTTACCTTCATATATTCATTATATTCCAGTTAAGCTGAAAAGAGGTATTAGCGTTACTGGGATAGTATCATGTATAAAAATGTGGAAAATTTTCAGAAAATATAAGTTTGATTTAATACAGTATTCGACACCAAATGCTTCATTATACGCATCTGTTGCTGGGTGGCTTGCAGGAGCACCTGTGAGATTATATTGTCAGTGGGGAATGGTTTTTGTAGGATTTAGAGGATTAAAACGAACAATTTTTAGGCTTGAGGAAAAATTGGTTTGTAGACTTTCTACATGGATAGAACCGGATAGTTATGGAAATTTAAATTTCTGTCATGAACAGAAATTATATTCTAAAGAGAAGAGTTCTGTCGTGCATAAAGGGAGTGCTTGCGGAGTATCGTTAGAAAAGTTTGATATTTCAAAGAAACAAAGGTATAGAACTGAGATAAGAAATAAATATGATATTCCGGAAGATGCTTTTGTATATGGATTTGCTGGTCGTATTACGGGCGATAAAGGTATTAATGAATTACTTTCAGCAACAAAAAATATATTAAAATCATATAAAGATATATATGTATTATTGATTGGTGGAGTAGAAAAAGAAAATTCTGTTAACATAGAACTTTATGAATGGTCTAGAAAAGCAGGGCGCATTATTTATTGCGGATCTACGGATGAAATGCAGAAGTATATGGCAGCAATGGATTGTTATGTAATGCCAAGTTATAGAGAAGGATTTGGACTTACAGTTATAGAAGCAGGTGCAATGGGATTGCCAGTAATTTGTACAAACATACCAGGACCGACGGATGCGGTACATAATGAAGTGAATGGACTTATTATAGAAACAAGAGATTCAAACGCATTAAGGGAAGCTATTTTAAAATTATATTTAAACAGGACATTAGCTAGTCAACTTGGAGTGGCAGGATATGACAATGTAAAAGAAAATTATGAGCAAAATAGTTTATTCAGACATATACTTGAAGATAGGAATAAATTATTAAAAGCGAGTGGTAGGAGAAATACTAAAAGATGATTTCGATTATTATGGGAATATATAATTGTGCACCAACATTAGTGGAAGCATTAGATTCTATTATAAATCAAACATATAAAGATTGGGAACTTATTATGTGTGATGATGGTTCTACTGATAATACATATGAAATCGCGCAAATATATATTCAACAGCATTCCAATTATAAAATTAAATTGATTAGACATGAGAAAAATAAAGGGTTAAATCAAACTTTGAATGACTGCTTAGAAAAAGCAGAAGGCGAATATATCGGTCGTATGGATGCAGATGATATATCTTTACCAACCAGATTTGAACAAGAAATTAAGGAATTTGAAAGGGATATGAATCTATCTATAGTAAGTTGCCCTATGATTTATTTTGATGAAAATGGAGAGTGGGGAAGAGGAAAGTGTAGTAATACATATCCAGAAAAAAGAAATTTAGTTTTTGGAACTATTCATGCTCATGCACCTTGTTTAATAAAAGCAGAGGCAATTCGCGCAGTAAATGGGTATAGTATTGGAAAACGGTTATTACGTGTTGAAGATTGGCATTTATGGATAAAAATATATGCGTCTGGGAGATATGGGAAAAATTTAAGTGAACCTTTATATAAAATGAGAGATGACAAGTCCGCTACTAAAAGACGTAAGTTTAAATATAGATTGAATGAGGCATATGTTTCGCAATTAGCTGTAAAGAAATTAGGATTACCAAAGTGGATGTATATTTATTCATTGCGTTTTATAATAGTAGGTGTGTTGCCAATGTCATTATATAATTATATGCATAGAAAAAGATTAGCATGAGAAAGTAGACGAGGAAAAGATAGTGATAGATTTATTGGCGCTTATAGTATTATGTACTATGTTTGCATATGTAGTTCAGAGTAGAACATGTTGTTATCCATCTGCGAGAGATGGCATAAAAAAAGATATGCAATCGCGGATTATGTATTGGGGCATTCTTATATCGTTTATATTATTTGCGGGTTTGAGAAGTACATATAATGATACATCGACTTATATAAATGGATTTAAGATGATAGATACTTCCAATTTGAATTTGTCAGTTTTGTTAGAACCATATGGTGGGTTTGATGTATACCAGAAAATAATAAAAAGCTATATTAGTACCGATCCGCAGATTTTTATTTTTATAACAGCAATTATAACAAACATATTGTATCTTGTGTTTTTTACACGCCATACAAATAAGTTTGGTGAAATGATATATTTGTATGCAATAATTAATTATACGTTTTGTATGGCAGGATTGAAACAAGCGTTAGCAGTAGGGATTAGTTTATATGCTATAGAAAATTATTTGAAGGGTAAATATGTGAAAGCAATATTTTTATTACTTTTGGCAATAACATTTCACCCGTACATAGTATGTTTAATTTGTATTCCGGTTTTGAAAGATAAGATATGGGATGTAAAAACTATAATGGTAATTGTTGTGTGTATTTTAGCATTTATGAATATGGAGAAGGTATTTGAATTATTCAGTTTGATTGGTAAAGATTATTCTACTGCAGATTTAAATAATTATACAATTAATCCATTAAGGGTTTTGGTAAATGCTATACCAATAGTAATATCTTTTATTTATCGAAAAAAAATAAACAAAAGTACAGATAGAATGCTAATATTGGGTTTAAATATGAGAATAATTTCTTTTGTGTTTACAGCAATGGGACTATTTGTTAATCCTATTTATTTTGGGCGTATGGCAACATATTTTACAGCCTTATCAATAGTTGCGATACCTGATATGTTGTCGGTATCTTGGAAAGGAAATAGAAATAGAAAAGTTTATACTTTAGGATATTATTTTTTCTTCTTTATATACTTTCTCTTAGATATGACAAAAATAGGTTCAATAAGTATATTTACTGATCAGTTTAACCATGTACCGTTAAGTAGCATATTTAAGGGAAAAGGAGTTTAAGTATTTATGATACCGAAGAAAATTCATTATTGTTGGTTTGGGAGAGGTGAGAAGCCTAAATTGGCAAAAAAATGTATTAGTAGTTGGGAGAAATATTGCCCAGATTATGAGATAATAGAATGGAATGAAGATAATTTTGACATAAATCTGAATGGTTATACAAAATGGTGTTATGAAAATAAAAAATACGCGTTTCTTAGCGATTATGTACGTCTTTGGGTAGTTTATCAATACGGAGGATTATACTTTGATACAGATGTGGAACTAATACGCAATCCTGACTTTCTTCTTGAAGAAAATGCATTTTGGGGATTTGAGACAGATGGAAAAGATGCTTCTAATCCTAAAAATGCAAATATAAATAGCGGACTAGCCTATGGCTCAGTCGCTAGCGGACTAGCCTATGGCTCAGTCGCTAGCGGACTAGCCTTAGAAAGGATGCTGAGAGAGTATGAACCTTTGCTAGATGGAAAACATGGAGTAGTAATGTGCCCCAAATTGAACACAGAAGCTCTGGTAAAATTAGGGTTGAAAAGGGATGGAACTTATCAGAAATTTTCTTGGGGAACTGTGTATCCATCGGAATATTTTAATCCTTACGAAAGCATAACAGGAAGATTAAATAAAACCGAAAATACAGTTTCGATTCATTGGTATATGGGAAGCTGTTTAACTTTAAGACAAAAACTAAGATCTATAATAAGTAAACCATTACATAGATTTTTTGGTGTAAATTTTATGAGGGAATTGAGAAAATGAAAAAAATTTTAATTGTATCACATGCCATGGAAGTGGGAGGAGCTGAAACAGCACTTCTAGGATTTTTAGAAAATATTGATACTGATAAATATGAGGTGGAGTTATTTCTTTTACGACACAGTGGAGAATTGATGAAGTATATACCAACAAATATAAAACTGTTACCAGAGATACCTCAATATGCAGCGTTGGTAGCTCCGATAGGAAAAGTAATAGGAACGGGAAAATGGAAGGTCGCATTAGGAAGAACAGTTGGGAAATATAAAGCTAAAAAACGTGTAAAAAAGCTTTCTTTTCCAATGGATAATGGAGTGGCGGTTGAATATAGTCATAAATATACAAGATATGTTATGCCACGCATTAATAGTAAAGAGTATGATTTAGCAATTAGTTTTTTGACACCACATTATTTTGTTGCAGAAAAAGTATCTGCTAAGAAGAAAATTGCATGGATACATACTGATTATTCTACCGTGAAAGTTGATGTTGAATCTGAATTGAAGATGTGGTCTAAGTATGATTATATTGCTTCAATATCAGAAAATGTATCAGAAAGTTTTTTGGAAATATTTCCTTTATTAAAAGATCGTTTGATATTGATTGAAAATATTATGCCGATACGATATATAAACAAATTAGTAAACAGGTTTTCTGTTGAGAATGAAATGCCAAAAGATGGATCAATAAAATTGTTATCGATAGGACGATTTTCCCCCCAAAAAAAATTCGATGAGGTTCCTGCGATATGTAGAAAAATCCGTGAGTTAGGAATTAATGTGAAGTGGTATTTGATCGGTTATGGTGGCGAAGAACAACTGATACGTCAAAAAATATCAGAAGAACAGATGGAGGATTATGTGATTATCCTCGGGAAAAAAGAAAATCCATACCCCTACATCAAAGCATGTGATATTTATTTGCAACCTAGTAGATATGAAGGGAAATCTGTTGCAGTAAGAGAAGCTCAGGCATTAAATAAACCGGTAATTATTACAAATTATACAACCGCACAAAGTCAATTGAAAGATGGATATGATGGTATTATTGTGCCGATGGATATTCAAGGAAGCGTAGAAGGAATATGTGCAGTACTTCGAGATAAGAAGTTACAACAGACATTAATTGAAAATACAAAAAAGAGTGATTATACAAATACCGGAGAAATTAAGAAACTGTATGAAATACTAGGGAATAAGAACTAAGAAGGTGAAAATATGAAAAAGATACTTTTATTAGATACTTCGATAGGTACAAGTAATTTAGGCGATTATATTATTATGGAATGTGTACGGAAAGAATTAGCCCCTATATTAAAAACAAGTTTTGTGTATGACATGCCGACACATCTTCCGGCGTTTAGTACATTTTCTGTATTTAGAAATTCGTTGGCAGTTCAAAATTATGCAACTGCAGATTTGAAGTTTGCAGGTGGAAGTAATTTGCTTGTCAAAGACTTAAAAACTCATTATCCGCAGTGGAATATTCATCCATTTAATTCAAAACCTTTAAATGGTGTTATTTTAGTTGGCGTGGGTGCGGGAGCAGGAGAATACACTAATAAATATACAACTAATCTCTACAAAAAAGTTTTGAATAGAGAGTATATTCATAGTGTTAGAGATGAGCGTAGTAAACGCTATGTTGAATCGTTAGGGTTGAAAGCGGTTAATACAGGCTGTGTTACAATGTGGATGTTGACACCGGAATTTTGTAGTACAATTCCGACAAAAAAAGCAGAACGATGTGTATTTACATTGACAGGGAATAGTGCAAAGACGCTAGAAGAAGATCAGCAATTATTAGATATCTTGCTTCGCAATTATGAAGAAGTTAATTTTTGGATACAAGGTGACTTAGATTTTAATTATTTGAAACGAATGAATAATAGTGAGAAGGTCAACATTATTCCACCTTCTATTGAAGCATATGATAAGTTGCTTTCAGAAGATAATTTAGATTATATTGGAACGAGATTACATGGTGGAGTGTACGCAATGCGCCATGGAAAACGAGCAATTATTATAGCTATTGATGAGCGCGCAACAGAAATTAATAGAAGAAATAATCTGAATTGTATTGCACAAAAAGATATTGAAAGTAAATTAGAAAAAATGATTCAATCAGAATTTGCAACTGAGGTTAAGATGCCATTTGAGGCGATTGAACAATGGAAAATTCAGTTTATTGAATAAAAATACGAGGGGTTTATATGATGGAGAAGATTGTAATAAGAAAGATTCAAAAAAAGGGGAAAAGGATTGATATATATTTTGATATAACAGATGGATTAAAAAAATATTTTTTGCCAGAACAGCATTTTTTTATTGAGTATACAGAAGATGTTGAGACAGTTCCAAATTCGATTGCCATAGTTCCGTTGTTAGTGAATTTATTACCGTTCTCATGGCTTACAAATTCTATTGTTTGGGTTGACGAGTTAGATGAAAATTTTTGGAATATGATTCCCTATTTAAAGCATGCATTTTCTGAAATGTATCATTATAATTTTCAGACGAAAGGGGAGTTAATAGCTGCAAAATTAGTAGATAACGCATATATTGCTGAAGACAAATTTATCACTCTTTTTACGGGTGGGGTTGATGCAATGACCACATATTTTAGGCATGAAGAGAAAGAACCGATTTTATTTAATGTGAATGGGTGGTATACAAACGCTATCAAAGAGGATAAAGTTTATGATTCGGATAAAAAGGTGATAGAGAATTTTGCTTTTAAAGAGAAAATTGGTTTTTGTTTAGCTCGTTCTAATTTTGCAAAGCTTATTGATGGAGGCATAATGAATAAAGAGTTTGCTAAGAATTTCAAGTCTAGTTGGTGGTTTGGATTTCAACATTCATTAGCTTTTTTGGGGGCAGCGGCAATTTTGGGATATGTTCATAGGGTGAAAATAATTTATATTGGAAGTTCATATACATTTGGACAAGAGGTTCGTTGCGTGTCAGATCCACGAATTGATAATTGCTTTAGATGTGCATCAATGAAATGTGTGCATGATGGATACGAATTATCCAGGCAGGATAAGGTTAAATTATTGGTTGAAATACAGAAAAAAAGAAAGTGTGAAATCCCACTACAGGTATGTTCATTTCACGCTGGAAATTGTTGCATGTGTGAAAAGTGTTTTAGAACAATGCTGGCAATTCAAGCAGAAGGGGGAGACATTTTTCAATTTGGGTTTAATATAAAAGATACAATGACGAAAAGTGTTAATGAGTTTCTTGAAAATAATATCCTAGAGTTAGATAAAGCACATATGGTATTTTGGAGAGGCATTTTAGAGAGAATGAAAGAAAACTATGATATTCTTCCGGAAAAACAAGTGTGTGATTTCTTAGAAACTTATCCCTTTGAAAAAAAGAAAAAATCTTTTTTAAGAAATTATTATAGAACTAATTTTTTTAAAATCCTTAAGAGAAAATTAGGAATGTAAATAAATGGAGAAATTTATATGGCGAATGAAAGTAGAGTGTGGAAGTCTGCTAAGAATATGGTGAGTGGAATGGCGTATAGATTCTTAACAATAATAACAGCATTTATTGTAAGAACTGTATTTATAAAATGTTTAAACAACGCTTATTTAAGTGTGAATGGATTGTATTCCAGCATTTTATCTATGCTGTCATTGGCAGAGCTAGGATTTAGCACGGCTATGGTATATAGTATGTATAAACCATTGGCTGATGGAGATAATAAAAAATTATCGCAAATCATGTGTCTGTACAAACGGGTATATCGATATATTGGTTTGTTTATTCTTATAGCAGGTTTAGGTTTAATCCCTTTTCTAGATATTTTTATAAAAAATAAACCAGATATTTCAGGTCTTACTTTTTACTATGTTTTATTTTTGGTAGACTCTGTTTTATCATACTGGTTTTTTGCATACAGAACATCAATACTTCAGGCAGACCAGAAAGCGTATATAATTTCTAATTATAGTAGCATATTCAATCTTATTAAATCGGTATTACAGATAGTGGGGCTTTTATGCTTTCATAATTTCACAGTATATTTATTGACTCAAATGGGATGTACTATATTACAAAATATAGTAATAGCGATTAAAATTAATAAAGAGTATCCAATTTTTAATAGAGATACTAAAGATGAATTACCAAAGGAAGAAAAGTGGCATATATTTCAAGATGTTAAGGCTTTGATGTTGCAAAAACTTTCTTTTAAAGTGCTGAATACAACAGATTCTTTGATTATTTCTGCGTTTGTTGGAATTAATTGGGTTGGATTGCTTTCAAATTATCTTATGATTCAAGATGCAGTAGTTGCGGTTTTGAGTCAGATAACAAGTTCTATTTCGGCAAGCTTAGGTAATTTTTTTGCAAAAGAAGATAAGGAATCAGGATATATATTATTTAAAAGAATTGAGTTTTTGAACTTTTGGCTATATGGATTTTCTGCGATTGCATTTGTCGTATTATTAAATCCTTTTGTTGAACTATGGTTAGGGAGGGACTATGTATTAGGTGAGTTAGTGGTAGTTGCACTCGTTCTTCGTTTTTTTGTAGAAGGATATATGAATATGATGTCTACGTTCCGTTCAACATTGGGACTTTTTACACAAGGACAATATATTCCGCTAGTGGTGGCAGCACTTAATGTTTTTTTGTCAATTGGCTTAAGTTTTCCATTTGGTGTTGCTGGAGTTATTATTGCAACACCGCTTGCGCGTTGTTGTATTAATGTTTGGTACATGCCCTTAATTATACATAGAGATGGGTTTAAACAACCAGTATCACCATTTTATAAAAGCTATTTTTGGAGAATACTTTTTTTACTGGGAATGATGTTAGCTATGGTTATGTTTTCGCAAAAGGTTATTTTTGTAAATGGTGTTACGGTTTTAAATTTTATAATTGCAGTTGTGATTACAACAATAGTTCCTAATATGCTATTTGTTTTAGTTTTTCTAAAAACCGATGAGCTTCGGTATTTTCAACATTTATTGTTAAAACAGGTTTTGAAAAGATAGAAAAGAGTCGAATTTTATTAGACATTGTGAAGAATGCCGCCAGTCCGGTGTGGCGACCGGACTGGCGGCTCTGCCGCACGAGAATAATCAATTTTACTCTATCCGATTTATGGAGGTGTACTCATGAGAAGCAAAAGAATACCTGCCGAAGAACAATACCGTCTCATCATGGAATGCCGTCAAAGTGGATTGACAGATCATCAATGGTGTGTAGAACACGACATCAAACCGGGAACTTTTTACAACTGGGTAAAAAGGCTACGTCAGAAATCTTGTGTGGATTTGCCAGCATCAACCGGATGTAGCTATCGTGCATCTTAGAAAATACATGACTGTATTATTATCCGTGATATAATTGTCGATGAAGAGTAAACCTATTGAGCGTTTACCTTACCGTTTACGTTTTGTATTCATAAAATCACCTCGCATTGAAAAAGTAATCAACGCGAGGCAACATTTTTTCGCATTTTGTCAAGTGCTTTTAGACATTTTCATTTTATATTTTTGATATATCTTAAGTTGACGACATTGCCCGCTTAGCGCAACATCATAAACTTAAGAAAATACTTGTTTTTATGTCCTTTATTTTTTAATTAAGGCTTCATTGTAAAACTGTATTGTAAGAAAAAAGTCCATACTTTCCCCAAGGGAATTACATGGACTTTTTAAAAACTGCTTTTCTGATTATTTTTATATTTGTTTGAGATATTCTTTTTTCGCTCTTTTCCAGGTAGTTTTCTTTGTGGCAAAATATGTTCCTCCATTTCTGCCTGCAATTCAAAAAGCAATTTTCCTCTCCTTTCAGCATCCTTTTCCAAAATTAATTTTATCATTTGTTCTTTAAATAAACCTATAGCAATATTTTCATTTGTGTGCATAGGATATCTGCAGTTTTTTTCACGACCTTTTACCGATACTTTATCGTTAGCTTCTTTTCGTATATCCTGTATCATGTTGTATACCAGCACCTGGGCACGAAAATCCTGATCTACATAAATGGTCGATTTTCCTGTTACACTTTCAAACTTCATTTTATTTTTAAGAGTATGATATTTCTTTTCTATCTCCCATCTTTGGAAATATAAATCCTCCAGTTCTTTCTGAGAGATGTCAAAGGGAAGATTTGTCATAAGTGCCAATTCTTTTCCGGAAGGAAGTATGGAGGTCATAATCCGCGTATGTGTACTTACTTTTTCTTTCATATGCTCGAAACGATCAGGATGTCTTTTCCTTATTTTCTCTAATCGCTGATGGGTATGCCGCAAAATAACGGCTTCGTCAGTGGATACCATATTTTTGCGCTCAAATTTATAATCATTGGAGGATAGACGGAATAAGTAATTGATCTTTTCCGTTTCCAGAAAATCAATAAATTCCATGGATGGATACCCTCTGTCAAAAATGACTAATACAGGTGGTTTGATATTCATGCGCTTTAAATGATTCAGGTTTTTCTTGGCAAGCTCCGTCTCACTGGTAGAAATATGTGAAATCTCGATATCCAAGTAAAATTGATTCAAAATGTCGTACATACCACTTACAAGTGCTCGTATCTGCCCAAGTTCTGAATGCTGATTATTACTTTTCCCAAAGCGTTCTCTGTTCTCCGCTGAATTCGGTACTTCTGCCTTACTTCCATCTATGGCCAGTAACAAAAATCCGTTCCAAAGTTTTGGCTCAGAGGAATGATAGAAATCAGCTAGATATTCATCATTCAAATAAGAAAACACTTCAGGATTCAGTCGTTTTCGTTGTTGTAAATACCCTTGTTTCGATATTTCCATGTAGAGATCATCCTTTTGTTTAAAATAATTTCTCAGTTCCAATGCAGTAGTAAGCCCTTTTTTAGAAAGACAGCACAGTAAAATATCTTTTAAGGACATCTTTCTATTTCGAGAAAAAGTATTACTGTCTATTTTTCTTGCATGCACTGCTAAATTAGGATCTGATAGTTTCTCAGAAAGTTTTTGGATTCTTTCAATATAACTTCCTCTCATATACACCCCTGCCTAAATTTTACCATAAATAAAAGAACCTGCCTATCTCTAAGCAGATTCTCTTAAGTTTATGATGTTGCGCTTAGCGGGTGGTCATGACATAATAATAAATTAATTGATACTTTTTAAAAGATCAAGTAGTTGTTCAAAAGTTGTAAAACCAGAGGAAGCATTAAAATGTCCTGCATTTGAGACCATTATCACTTGAGCATCAATATCATGTGCAAATTCTTCTAGAGTAGTGATAGGGATAAATGGATCATTGTCGGAATAAAAGCTATAACGTAAATCGGTTAAAGTGGTTATTCTATTAATACCATTGCGGGGTCTATAGAAGGTTTCATTCAATGCATCCATTGTTGAATCACCAGATTTAAAATTATTATAACCTGATACTGTTACAATTCCTTTCAAATGAATATTTCTATCAATTATATATTTGACTGCAAAAATAGAACCACAGCTATGACCGATAACAATAGTATCATTGTTTAAATAGCCCTTCCTATTATAGTAATCCAATAATGTTGCCCAGTCAGAATAGCATTGATAGTTTGGGGTTGGAAATGTAGGTACCACGCAGTCAATACCCAAATCGGAAAGTTGACTTTCCAACCAAGGGAACCAATTTTCAAAGGGTTTTCCATAAGAACCATGTAAAATTAATACATTCATAAAATACCTCCTCTTAGTTTGTTTTTTGTGCTATCAATAAAGGAAATTGTTTTGAATAGATATCATTTCCATAATCAACAGATCTTATAGTTAGATATTTATTAACTAATGACTTATAATATTCAAAACTAGGAATATAAAATGTAAATTCCATACCCTTATCTAAGCCTATATTATTGAAGTACCAAAATGTATCATCATCCATTAATCTTTCAGAATGAAGATTTTTAATTATATCATACATTTTAGAAAAATAGAGCAATTCTCCATCTAAGCTGTAAATGGAAAAATCATATATCATTTTAGAATATGGGTGGTATGCTGGATTAGCATAATATTCTTCAAGTGTTTCTTTAGGTGATTTTTTTGTATAATTATCGAGTTGAAAGAAACTTTTTCCTAGATAGAACCCCCCATTTGTTAAAGATTTAGATACACGTTTGATAAAAGCTTCTAGTTCTTCTGGAGCTAGATTTCCAACAACTAAGTCACCAATAATAATGTCATAGGTGTTAGGAAAGTCTAAATCTTGCCATCTTTGATTTAGAAAGTGTTCTTTATTTAAAGCTACCTTATGATGAATTTCGCGATTGATTGTATTGTGATAATCCAGATTACAATCAATAATCGTTACGTCCATACTTTCTTCAAAGCCTAAATCTCTAAATTCAGGTGTTGATCCTAGGACTAACATTTTAAGTTTTCGCTTTTGAGTATATTGGAGTTCTCTTATGTATTTAAGATATACATTTAATTCTGAACAGGTAGGGCGAGAAGGCCCCACCATTTTGGTCCAAAGAGTTGCTAAATCAGAATTCCAAGATTTTGCGTTAGGCATATAATCAATCTCCTTTCATAGCAATAGTAATGTAGTATAGTATTTCAGGTATCGTACAGTATTGGCGTACTATATTTTCTTCTCTGTTTTCTATGCTTTTCAGACATTTAAGAAAATATTCTTCAATAGCTGACTTGATTTCATTAAATATTTTTTTGTAATATTTATGAGTAAGTCGATACATTACAGAGGACAATATTATAGAAGCTAGTGTTTCATTTGTAGTTTGTTCTGTGGAAAAATCAGGTTTACTTAACCAAATTTGCTTTGACGATTCAGATAAAAGGTACCCCATAATAGCTTCAATTATGTCTTTATTGTCTTCTATTTGTTCATATACATATAATGCTTCTAAGCATAATCCTGTAGATTCCCATTTTGATACCCAATCGCCAGCACCACTACGCCAATAGTAATCAGGACAAACTCGGTCAATTAGGGATTTAAGTGCCTCATTAATAATCTTATCAATATTCTCACAATCTTCTCTATTCGAATAATTGACGTTTTTTAGACTAATGAGTATTCGTGCTGTAATCCAAGGCAAGCGATAATGATACCATCCGCCATATGGATCTAAAGAAGTGCTTTTAAAAAGCTCATCCATAGTTACAGTTTGTACAATATTGAAAATAGGTGTGTTACAGGCAGAGCTAATCTTTAGCATTAATCCATAATGATAATTTTTATAAATTAATTCAGGACTTTGAATGAGTTCAGCTCTAAGCCTAGTTTTAAGATAGTAATTATCATTGGCATCTTCGTTTCGCATACATGCAAGTAGTTTATTGTTTTCATCTGGGATTATTAATATATTTTTCTCATCTATTTTGAATCCGCCTTTATAATTAAGTTTTATACTGGAAAAACTTTCATCTAAAACCAAAGCATAATCTTGATTACGTTCAGTATTAAATTTTAATAACTCAGCAATTCCTATCAAGAAGTATTGTGCAGATACTGCCTTAACCCAATTTTCATCTGCTAACGTGTGTAAAGCCAATATTTTTTTGATTTTAGACATTAATAAGTCATTTTGACCACTTAATTTTTGGCGTGTAACGGTTTTCCTTTCTCTTTTCGTATTGATTTTTGTATTTATTGATATTCCTGTCTCCAATGTAACACCTCCTAGAAATTATTAAGTAGAGCATCTACCTCCTTTTTTAATTCCCTGCGTTGAACAGTCAAAGCAGAATTTAGATCAGAATTTGGAGAAGAGTTTATAAAATAGGAAGAAGAGCGTATGTATTCCCACCGATTAATCGTTTCTATGTATTGGTATACAGCGACTATCTTTCCATATAATGGATGGGTTAATAAACAATTTAAATTTTGTGTATCAGAAATTGATTTCCAGTATGATATATCCAAAGGGTCCACATAGTACATCTCATTATCTAGAGTGTTTAATTTTACCTTAATATTTTGCAACTCTAGCCTTATACCACTGAGAATACTATTTAATAGAAATTTGACTTCGAAGCGTTTCACCAAATATTCAACTAACAAAGCTGATAGAAACCCCAAAAAGGTTGATATAAAAATCTCTTTCATATTTTCTCTTCTTTCTTATGGATTTTGATTATAGCAAGAGTATACTTCCTATTTTTTTATAACTCAATCTTAATATATGCATATAATGTGACAAGAAATTTTGACAAAAATGCGATATGCATAGCTAAATAATATGTTATATATTCCCTAATTATGCCCAATGGTGTAATATATATATAATCCCTAAAATTATTGACATATTCATGAAGGGCGAATCTCAAATTGAAATTGCGTTACTAAAGCATTCTATGACATTAAACCAAGTTAGGAAATAAAGTAGAATGATTAAAGGAGCAAATGCAATAAGAAAAGTAATATATTATTAAGATATATTAAAGATAAAAAGACGAAAGGAAGTATGATATTCTAATTTTGAAATATTGTACAATGAAAGATATGGGAAGCTTAGAAGAATTAAAGAAGGAAACGAATAAGAGGATTTCTAAAAATTTACAATATCTTATGAAACATCATGGGTATAATCAGAATGAATTAAAAGATGCCTTTTCAGAGCACGGACTGGAAATTAATCAAGGAACAATTAATAAGTATATTAATAAGCCGCATAATAATTTTATTCCAGTAGCTGTATTATTGAAAATATGTGAAATATTTAATATTTCTTTGAGTGAGCTAGTTGAAGGTGATTTGTCTGATGATAGTGAAAAGTTAAACGCTATAAAAGTAAAAGATATGAAAAAGCATATTACAGATTATATAGGAGCTGATAATAATGAATTTGTAACAGAGCTAAATAATCGTGTATTTAAAGGATATAAAGGATCTTATTTTTGTTATCTATATCCCACAATTTCTTCTGAAAAGAATATATTAACTGGAATTATGACGATTTCTCCAGATAATTCCCCTAATGAAGTTACAATGAGATTAAAAATTGTAAAGGAAAATAGTAAAGAAAAAAAGATCATATATAAAGAATATTCAGGATTGTTAATTATGTCAAAGCGTATGCATAATTGCTATTGCATTTTGAAAAGCGATAAGTTAAGTGAAATATGTTTTTTAACATTCCGGCATATTTACTTAAATGATGCGCCCTTAGATTGTCGCATGGCTGAAGTTTTAACTGTGTCAGCAGGTGAAAGTAACTATCCGACTGTACATAGAATGTTTTTTTCACGAGAAGAGATTTCAGAGGAAGATTTAAAATTAGTAGTACCTATGATTAATCTAAATTGTTCAGAAATTCTGATAAGTGAGCAAGACCTAGAATTATTGAAAAAAGAAGAAAAGATTCCAAGTAATATTCTGGAGCAATTAAGTAGTAAAGTAGAATGTAAACAGTATTATGTATTAACAGAAAATATTTTTAGAAGTATTTTAGAGTTGAATTTACCAAAATCAAAAAAGAAAAGTATACCTCAATATATATCATTACTTCGAGAAAAATCATTACAGTATAGGTATAATAAGGTGAGCAAAAAGTTAGATGATAATATAAGGAAAATGTTATTATCTATGGGATACTATCAATAAATATTATGTGACGAATTATTTGGCAATGTACCAAATGTCAGCATAGAAAATGAGTATAAAGACTATGAAGACTTTTTTATTCGACTGAAAAAAGAGTTTTGTTTCGATACACAATTTTACAAAGAAAGAGGAAGTGTTTAGATATGAAATATGAAATCGGGATATGAGGGACCCAATAGAATATGTTAGCAATAATAAAATGTTATTACAGCGTAGCTTTTGTCTTAGTTCATAGAGTGCCGTAAAGTGCCTATTTAAAGGACACTGAAAAACTTCCATTTCTTCTTAAGTGGAAGTTTTTCTTTTATATTATTTTGTAAGCGCTTTATAATCGTCCGGATAGCAAATTTCCAACTTTTGTGAGATACTTCAGATACTTGGAGTAATTCACTTCCTATCTGGTTCTCGGAGTTACAAAAGCTTCGTTTCAGCTTCACATCTTCAGTTGCTTTTGTTGTACCCGGTTACTCCAAAATCCCACATTTGAGGAGATGAATGAAATGAGTACAACTTCAAAGGATGAACATTGGTTAAAACTGATCACTCAGTGCAGATCCAGTGGCCTTACTGACCACCAATGGTGCATGGAAAACGGGATCCCTGTCAGCACATTTTACTATCACGTCCGGACCTTGCGCAAAAAAGCCTGCGAGATTCCGGAAACAGTGAATGCGCACGCACAGAAACAGGAAGTTATCCAAATCCCACTCTGGGAAACGGATCAGCATACTTCAGATACCATTGTTCTCCATAAGCCCTCGGTCTGTCTGGAAATGCAGGGAATTCGGATTGAGATTCACGAACAGGCCGGGACGGATGTGATCCGGAATACTCTGCTTGCCCTGCGGCAGCTTTGCTAGGCGAACTGTCTGGTGTGGCAAAATTTTTTCTGGTGACAGGCTTATAAACATGAAATTTTTATCCTCATCTTTTGTGAAAAACATTGATTTTACAGTATCTTTTTTGAAAAAAATGAGGATAAAAAAATTAGTTTATGAAACAATGAAACCATCAAAAATAGGAGGTGGTTTCATGAACCAATACAACATCATAGTGCAACAATTATTAGCGTATCTGACCAAACGTAAACAATGCAGTTCAAGCAGGCTGTCCCACAAACAATGTTATGAGGAATTCGGCCAATATCTGGAAGAGAATAATCTTTATCTTTCTCAAGAAGCAGCAGACCAATGGATTGCAAGCATTCAGGGAAAGTATAATCGGCAAAAGTGTTATTTCTGGCGGTAGTATATCAGTCAATTAATTGTTTTTCAAACTACTGGCTCCATACCGGATGCCCTTTTTTATCAGATCCAGTCATCCTATGATAAAGTTCCGGATTCTTTGAAGTATTGCCTGGATCTGTATCTTGAAAACTGTCGTTCCAGATATACAGGCAGATCGTTTGAGATTGCAAAAGTTCACTGTTCAAGGATCCTGTATTATCTTTCAGAGCAGGGAATAACGGAGATACAGGAGATTTCCTTTTTTTGCGATTGATATGCTGATCCACACAGACTTTCATTGTTCCAAAGATACAAGGAAAATGTATCTGCTTCATGCAAGATTCATGCTGGATTTTTTTGCTTCTCTTAATATAATACCAGCGGAACTGAGTGTAATGCTTGATGACAGGATCTATTTTCAGGTCGGCCGTATGGAATTGTTTTCATCAGAGCATCAGACACTTCTTGAACAATTCCGTAATAAAAGCAGTCTTTTTTCTGCCTGCGAGTTTCATGAACGTATCTCTGCTTTTGAAACAGTCCTCCGGGATCTTGCATACGGTACTACCCAGTTGAAAAGTTCGTCACATATCCTCAAAGCTTTATACCTTTTTCTTTACAGATACGGATTAGGTTATCATCCTGAAATAGCCGGGATCTGGTTTGAAGAAATCAGGGGAACCCTGGGGAATTCCTGGAAAAACTGGAGACGTATCCTGCGGCTTTTTAAACAGTACACGGAGGAAGGGATTGTGCTTAAAGGAACACGCTATACATACAGGATAGATATCCTTGATACCTTCCCGGAATGGTGCCGTATTCCTGTAAAAAGCTTTATGGACAGGTTGATCCGCGAATTTCGGAGTCATTCCACAGCAAGAAACTATAAGTTCAGTTGTCTTCGCTTCTGCCATTTCCTGCTAACAAACGGGATAAACGGTTTTGACAAAGTGACCATAGCCCATATCCGTCTGTTTAGTCTTACCGATGAACGTGCCACCCCATATGGACGTGCTACAAGTTTCGCGGTAATCAGACAGTTTCTTTATTATCTTGAGGAACAGAAACTTTTACAGACCGGACTTCACCAGGCACTCTTTTCAGAACGTGCACGTTCTGCCAGGATCATAGACATTCTAGGTGGCGATCAGATACAACGAATCCATGAGTACCGTCATGCAGCCTCCACCCCAATGGAACTGAGAACAGCAGCGATTGTTACAGTTGGGCTGGAGCTCGGACTGCGTGCCTCGGATGTCGTCCGTTTAAAAATGAAAGATATCGACTGGAAGAACAGAAGGGTATCTGTCATCCAGCATAAAACACAGAATGCTTTGTCACTTCCACTAACTACGGCCGCCGGAAATGCAGTTTGCCGGTATCTTGTAAAAGGAAGACCCGAAACAACCAGTCCATATATATTCGTCCATCATCACGCACCTTATGACAGGATGAGTACCAAGATATGCAACAACTCTCTTTACTGTATTCTTCCTGAACGGTATGATGTAGTGAATAAAGGTTTTCATGTACTCCGCAGGACTTTCGCAACTACTCTTTTACGAAATAATGCAGGGATTCAGATGGTAATGGATTCTCTTGGTCATACGGATCATACCAGTGTTATGAAATATCTTTCTTTCGATGAGGAAAGGATGCGTCTGTGTCCGCTGTCCCTCACACAGTACAGCCTTCTTCTGGAAGGAGGGGGTGAATGATGTCAGGACACTATAGTTTCACCAGCTGTTTTGCACCATTTATCGAAAGCATGATCACAGAAAAGAGAAACGCAGGCTTCCAGTATGAGCATGCTGAATGGATTCTTCACAAATTTGATGAATTCTGTAATCAGGAACAGGTTGAAACTCCTGTGATAACCCAGGAACTGGCGAGAAAATGGGGGACTCTGCGTAAAACAGAAACAAAAGTTACTCTCGCAGGAAGGATCTCCATTCTACGACAGTTAAGTCTGTACATGCAGGCATATGGAATTAAGTGCTATGTTCCGAGAAACTTCACCTGTAAAAGCAACCGTATCGCATATGTTTTAAACATTGAAGAAATACAGTCTCTGTTTCTGGAGATTGACAGTTACCAGCCAACCATAAATGCCCAGGTCTTTCATAGGCTGGCTTTGGAATACAGGATCCTGTTTCGCATGCTTTTCTGCTGTGGACTCAGGGTATCAGAAGCCAGAAAACTACGGCTGGACATGGTCGACCTGGAAAATGGTGTACTAAAAATCTACCAGTCAAAAGGCCGCAATGACCGTCTGGTCTATCTGCCGGAGGATCTGCGACAGTTATGCTGTGAGTATCTAAAGATCATGACAGTTAAATATAAAATAAAATCGGAATGGTTCTTTCCTGCATCCGATCCAGCAAAAGTACTGCAGGTTGCTTCCGTCGGGAAACGTTTCCACCGGGCATGGGAGCAAACACCTTATGCCAGAGAAGGGGTTCTCCAGCCAACAGTGCATTCTCTGCGTCATACGTTTGTGGTACTAAGAATGAACGAATGGATGAAATACGGTGTGAAACTGGATAACATGACGCCTTATCTAAGTAAGTATCTTGGTCATTCCAGTCCGGACGATACTTTTTATTATTATCACCAGGTGGAAGAAGCCTTTTCCATCATCAAGCAAAAAGACCAGTCTGCATCCTTCGTAATACCGGAGGTGGCCGATGAAAAATAGAACTTTGAACTGCCAGCTCTTTTTCTCGAAGACAAATGATTTTTTAAGCCACTATCTTCCCTGTCAGGCAGCAAGGAGCATACATACAATAGAAACTTATCGTGATGGACTCACTGTATTCCGGAGATATATTACAAATGTACGAAAAATATCCATAAAAAAGTTTCTGTTTACTGATTGCACCAGTGAACTTATGCTGGATTATATGGGATATTTGAACAGCCAAGGATGCGAAGCTTCTACCTGCAACAACCGGCTTGCTGCACTAAGGGCCTATCTGTGGTATGCGTCGGATATGGATATATCTCTTCAGTCGATAGCGTTATCTGCATCTCATGTACCCTTTTTGAAGGAGCCAAAAAAGGAAAAACAGATCATTCAGGATGAGGATATGAAAGCCTTGCTTGCAGCTCCTCCAGATACACAAAAAGGAAACCGTGACAGGATGATCATGATTCTCCTGTATGATACAGCGATTCGCATAGCGGAGCTTCTTGAACTTAAGATATCATCACTGAAACTTACATCCGTTCCAAGCATTCAC
>ENA-ORUW01000527-ORUW01000527.1-human-gut-metagenome-genome-assembly--contig:-NODE-527-length-37352-cov-14.664075_pt1 | contig 37352 bp, 38 predicted proteins | sample MGYA00242088_ERZ509227 | MGnify/ENA primary metagenome ERZ509227 (study PRJEB26280, sample SAMEA2338816) | human gut metagenome | biome: human gut; feature: human-associated habitat; material: faeces... | reverse complement strand
CTCGAACCTATGACCCTCTGCTTGTAAGGCAGATGCTCTCCCAGCTGAGCTAAGACCCCATATTGTTTTGGGTTTCAGAAGTTTTTCCGTAACCCGCTCCGCTATTATACTATTATTTTTCATCAAATGTCAACACTTTTTTTAAAAAAATTTTTATTTTTAAATTTTTTGATTTTTAAGGTAAGTGTAAGAGTAAAATTCAGTTTCTATGTTCATTTTCGGAAATCTATTTTCCATTAATTTTAAAAAGGTGCAGGTTTATATTTTTTAACCTATCTTTTACAAGGAATCCTCTACTTCTAAAGAGGGGAAGGAATTGAGTTATATATTATTCATAAGTACACAAAGATATGATATTATATAAGCAGTCGAAATGATGAAAGATCATATTCTTTTTAAAGCACATCCGAAGTTTGAAATCAATAAATTTATAAATGTTCATAAAAGTGCAGGCAACAGACTTCTGAAAACTGAAAAAGAATTTCCACAGATTCGTGAGAAGTCCTCACCTCTTTAGGCGGTGGGAGTATGTCACGAGTTGCTTTAAGAAAAAAGAAAAATATGTTACAATAAAGCACATAATAATTACGGAGGAAGAGGAAAATGAATAAAAAGGCAGGGTATACCTTTCGGATTGTTTTAGGAGGATATTTAGCTTGGCTCGGGATAAGGATGTTGATTGAAATGGTAAATGAAAAACCGAATAATATGGTTTTTATGTGTGTGATGTCGGTAATCTTTATATTGATCGGTTTAGCCTATGCTATTTATTATGTGAAAAAAATGTTTGATCTGAAAAAAGAAGATCATAGGATTGAAGAGGAAGATAAAGAGGTATTCGATGCGGGAAAAGATCAGGCAGATCGAAAAAGAAGAAAAAATGTTTTGCCGGAAATTGGTCTGAATGAGGAAATGAAAAAAGAAGCAGAGCAGGGAAAAACAGATAAGGAAACGGCACAGTCCGGTAATAACATCGAAAAAGAGGCAGAAAAGTTGGATGATAAAGCAGAAGGAGAAACGGGAAAATCAGGCTATAAGGCAGGATCGGAGACAGAACAATCGGATGATAAAGTGAAAAAAGAGGCAGAAAAGCCAAATGACAAAAACGAGGAAGAGGCAGTGATAAAAGAAGGTGGAAAAAATCAGGAGTCTGAATTGGCAATGGAAGAATTTATTGAAGAGACGGAAACAGAGATAGAAAATGATTATGAGGAGAGATGAGCATGCGAGTAGGTATGGGATATGACGTTCACAGATTGGCGGAAGATAGAAAGATGATTTTGGGAGGCGTGGAAATTCCGTATGAAAAAGGCCTTTTGGGCCATTCGGATGCAGATGTGCTCGTGCATGCGATTATGGATGCGCTTTTAGGAGCTGCGGCATTAGGTGATATCGGGAAACATTTTCCGGATACCGATCCGGAATATAAAGGGATTTCCAGCATTCGGCTTCTGAAACATGTAGGAGGGCTTTTGGATGAGAATAGGTATATGATTGAAAATATCGATGCGACGATCATTGCTCAACGTCCGAAGATGCGCCCGTATATTGATACAATGCGTCAAAATATTGCAGATGCACTCTGTATTGAGATCGATCAGGTCAATGTCAAAGCGACAACGGAGGAAGGACTTGGGTTTACAGGGGACGGAGAAGGGATTTCTTCTCAGGCGATTTGTGCGATCGAGAAATATACAAATTACAGCAGTACGGATGTCTCTTCGGATTGTGGGATGTGCGGAGGATGTTGTTCGCGCATCGGGAGGAACGAGTAAATGATCATCCGTAAATTAGAGCAGAGCGAACATATTGCGACACGAAAATTGTGGGAAGAAATATTTCCGGAAGATACGAAGGCATTCCTAGACTATTATTACTATATTAAAGCGGCAAAAAATCAAATTTACGTTGTGGAAGAGGATGGGAGAATTTGTTCAATGCTTCAGTTGAATCCATATCGGATCCGGCTGGAGGATAAAAGCTTTCCGTCAGAATATATTGTCGCTGTTGCAACGAAAAAAGAATATCGCAGTCGAGGATATATGCGGGCGCTGCTAAATACTGTTTTGGAACGGATGCATTCGGAAAAAGTGCCGTTTACATTTTTAATGCCTGCGGCAGAAGCGATTTACAGACCTTATGATTTTAGATATATTTATGACCAATGCATGCAAGAAGTCAAAAAAGATGAGACAGCAGATGATAGAAATCGTGAAAGTGAGCCGCAGAAAGAAGGAACGCTTGAATTTTCAGATGCGGGATTGTGGGACGCAGAAGAGATGGCAGATTTTTTTGAGGAACATTTTTCGGATTCGTGGCAAGTATATGCTCAGCGAGATACAGCCTATTATCAGACGATGATATTGGAGCAGCAAAGTGAAAAGGGCGGGGTTAGACTTATGCGGGAAAACGGTGTGTTGAAAGGGTTTTATGCCTACGCCTTAGAAGAAGGACTTGAAGTACGAGAGCCGTTGTATCTGAATCAATTTGAAGGGGAATTTGAACGGTCGATGCAGATGCTGTTGGATAAAAGCAATATCCGGAAAGCGGATCAAAATGAAAACAGAGTACAGCAATCGCTGAGAATTTATGCTCCTTTAAATAAAAAAAGTTGTAAAATGCGGTCTATGATTATGGCAAGAATTGTTTGTTTGCCTGAATTTTTAAAAGCAATGATCGTCGATGAAACAGAAACTCTTGAATGTTCTTTTGCTGTGCTTGACTCTATTTTGTATAAAAACAGCTGTGTATGGAAATTGACAAGCGTACAGGGCGAGAAAGAAATACATGTACAGGAGACCGAAGATTCACAAGGAGTATTTCCGATAGCGGATTTGACAGAATATTTGTTTGGAAGGATCGATTTGGAAGAACTGCGTGAAAGAGAGGGCGTGATCTGTACAGCTGAGCTTGGTGAAGAGTTAGAGAAAATAGAAAAACTGACAAGAGTATATTTCAATGAGGTTGTCTGAGAGGAAAAGTGCTCAAAAGAAAAAGAAGCAACGGCGATTTTGATTGCCTTTGAAAGAAAAGCGGTATTGACAAAAATGTGGAATTTGCATAATATAAATTATATGTCGAAGAATAAAAAGCAGAGAACGGAAAGAGTAACAGATTGTGAAAGTTCGCAGAGAGGGAATGTCGGAGGCTGAAAGCATTCCTGTACAAAGATGGTTTGTGAAGTGCGTCCGGGAGCTGGTCGGGTGAATGAAAAGTAGCCTGATTCGTTTAGCATACGTTACAGGCTGTTGAGTGAAAGAAAAATCTTTTAATAGAGTGGAACCGCGGAAAAACTTCGTCTCTGATCTGAGACGAAGTTTTTATTTAACCGGTAAAAGTAAAAAATATTTTGTGGGAGAACAGAATGGGTATTGTATCTTATATTAAAGAAGAAATACGAGTTGTGCGGGAACGGGATCCCGCGATAAAATCAAATATGGAAGTGTTGCTTTATCCAAGTTTTCGTGTAATACTCAGATACAGAGTGGCTCATAAATTATATTTAAAAAAACATTATTTTTGGGCGAGATGGATTTCGCAAAGAGCGGCGCGAAAAACAGGAATTGAGATTCATCCGGGAGCTACAATCGGACGCGGTTTGTTTATTGATCACGGGAGCGGAGTCATCATCGGTGAGACAACGGTGATTGGCGATAACGTAACTCTTTATCAAGGGGTAACGCTTGGCGGAACCGGAAAAGAACAAGGAAAGCGCCATCCAACATTGGAAGATAATGTGATGGTAAGCGCGGGAGCAAAGATATTAGGTTCTTTTACGATCGGAGAAAATTCAAAGATTGGGGCGGGATCAGTTGTTTTAGAAGAGGTGCCCCCGAACTGTACGGTAGTAGGTGTGCCGGGGCGTATCGTTAAAATGGATAATAAAAAAGTTCCGAGATCCGATATGGATCAAATTCATCTCCCGGATCCGGTATTGTCGGATATTAAGAGGCTTCAGGAAGAAAATTTAAGATTGCATAAGGAATTGAAACGTCTTGTGAAAGATATAAGATGTGTGGAAAAGAAAGGAGATTATGATGAAGATTTATAATACATTATCAAAAAGAAAAGAAGAATTTGTGCCATTGGAAGAAGGCAAAGTAAAAATGTATGTGTGCGGTCCTACGGTTTATAATTTTATCCATATCGGAAATGCAAGACCGATGATCGCATTTGATACAGTACGCCGTTATTTTGAATATAAAGGATTTGAAGTGAATTTTGTATCAAACTTTACAGACGTAGATGATAAAATTATTAAAAAAGCGATTGAAGAAGGCGTTTCTGCCGATGAGATATCGAAAAGATATATTGCGGAATGTAAAAAAGACATGGAAGCAATGAATGTAAAACCGGCTACGAAAAATCCGCTTGCAACAGAAGAAATCTGCGGCATGGTAGAAATGATTTCCACATTGATTGAAAAAGGATACGCCTATGAAAAAAACGGAACGGTTTATTACCGTACAAGAAAGTTTGAAGGTTACGGAAAGCTTTCGCATAAGAATCTGGATGATTTGAGGTCGGGAGGAAGATCGCTTCTCGTTACAGGAGAAGACGAAAAAGAAGATCCGCTTGATTTTGTGCTTTGGAAACCGAAAAAGGAGGGAGAACCTGCCTGGGAATCTCCGTGGAGTGAGGGACGTCCGGGATGGCATATCGAATGCTCGGAGATGTCTAAAAAATACCTCGGAGAACAAATTGATATTCATGCCGGCGGAGAGGATTTGATATTTCCGCATCATGAAAACGAGATTGCTCAAAGCGAAGCCACGAACGGAAAAGAATTTGCAAAATATTGGATGCACAATGGATTTCTTAATATTGATAATAAAAAGATGTCAAAATCACTCGGTAACTTTTTTACAGTAAGAGAGATCGGAGAAAAGTATGACCTTCAGATCTTGAGATTTTTTATGTTGAGTGCACACTACAGAAGTCCGCTTAATTTTAGTGCAGAGTTGATGGAAGCAGCGAAAAATTCTTTGGAGAGAATCCTTACTGCGGCAGATAACTTGAAATTCCTTATTTCAAACACGTCAGAAGAGAAAATGACAGAGTCGGAGAAGCGGTTGTTTGAGAAATCCTCAGAATATGTAGAAGCTTTTGAAAGGGCAATGGATGATGATTTCAATACTGCCGATGCGATAGCAGCTATTTTTGATCTTGTCAAATATATGAACACGACTGCCGACGGAGCAAGCTCAAAAGAATATTTGCAAAACCTGCTTGACAGATTATGTCTGCTGACAGATGTTTTGGGTATTATCGTTATAAAAGAAGAGGAAATGTTAGATTCGGAAATCGAAGAGATGATAGAAAAACGTCAGGCTGCAAGGAAAGATCGTAATTTTGCTCTGGCAGATCAGATCAGAGACGAGCTCCTGGCAAAAGGGATTATTCTTGAAGATACGCGAGAGGGAGTAAAATGGAAAAAAGCTTAGGATATGGATTTGAGTATTATATGGATCTGATTCCCGGAATGAAGCAGGCGGACCCAAAAGCAAGTTCCTCTATTGTTTTAGCCTATATAGGAGATTGTGTCTTTGATCTTATTATTAAGATGAGAGTGGTAGGCAGAGGCGGCAGGCAGGTGCATAAACTGCATGAAGAGACAAGCAGGTATGTGCAGGCGTCTGCTCAGTCTTTTATGATGCGGGCAATTCAGGAACATCTTACAGAAGAAGAACATGCGGTATATCGAAGGGGAAGGAATACAAGGAGCGTTTCGGCTGCAAAAAATCAGTCGATCACCGATTATCGAAGAGCGACAGGGTTTGAGGCGTTAGTGGGTTATCTTTACTTGAAAAAGGAGTACAAACGGCTTGTTGAGCTTGTAACGATCGGACTGGAAAGTATGGAAAAGGAATTGGAAAATGGAGAGAAAAACGATTGAAAAAATTGAAGAAACAAAAGAACATACATTAGTGATCGAAGGACGAAACGCAGTACTGGAAGCGTTTCGCTCTGGAAGGACGATCGACAAGCTGTTTGTGTTGGACGGATGTCAGGACGGTCCGGTACGCACGATTGTCAGGGAGGCAAAAAAGCATGGAACAATCTTGAATTTTGTCGGAAAAGAAAGATTATCTCAACTTACGCAGACAGGAAGGCATCAGGGCGTAATTGCTTACGCTGCGGCTTATGATTATGCAGAGATTGACGATATGCTTAAACTTGCGGAAAAGAGGGGAGAAGATCCGTTTCTGATCGTATTAGATGGGATTGAAGATCCTCATAATTTGGGGGCAATTATAAGAACAGCCAATATTGCCGGAGCTCATGGCGTGATCATTCCGAAGAGGAGAGCGGTTGGTTTGACAGCGACCGTAGCGAAAACTTCGGCAGGGGCGTTGAATTATACTCCGGTTGCAAAAGTGACAAATCTTGTAAAGACAATGGAAGAATTGAAAGAAAAAGGAATTTGGTTTGTCTGCGCCGATATGGACGGACAATCAATGTATGATATGAATCTCACAGGACCGATCGGACTTGTTATCGGAAATGAAGGGGATGGAGTCAGCCGATTAGTAAAAGAAAATTGTGATTTCGTTGCGTCAATTCCGATGAAAGGCGAGATTACCTCTCTGAATGCTTCCGTGGCAGGCGGAGTTCTTGCTTATGAGATTGTCAGACAGAGACTTGCAAAATAAGACGTAAAGCAGTGTTTGAAGGGTGTTTTAAAGGATGGAACAATATGAAAAGCTGACGGATGAACAGTTGATTGAAAAACTGCACTCCGGGGATCGGGATGTGACAGATTATCTGATGGAGAAATATAAAATGATGGTCCGCAAGAAGGCACGCGCAATGTATCTGATTGGAGGAGAAACAGAAGATCTTATTCAGGAAGGCATGATCGGATTAATCAAGGCGGTAAGAAATTTTGACAGCGGCATGGGCAGATCATTTGCCGGGTTTGCGGAAACATGTGTACTTCGGCAAATGTACACCGCTATTGAGGCGTCAAATCGAAAAAAACATATGCCTCTGAATTCTTATATTTCACTTTATGAAGAAAGCGAGACGAATAAAAACGGTACAAAACTGCCTCTGATCGATCTGATAGAGCCTGACCGGGAAAATGATCCTGAGGCATTGTATTTTGGCAGAGAGTACACAGAAGCTTTTATTGAACGATTGAAAGAAAATTTAAGCCCGATGGAAGAACAGGTTCTTTATTTGCACTTAACAGGAACTGATTATAAAAAAATCGCGGAATTGTTGAAAAAAAGTCCGAAATCGATTGATAATGCTCTTCAAAGAATTAAGAAAAAAACAGAAAAAATGCTCAAAACAGAAATAAGAGCCTGAGAAATTCAAATAGAGAAAGCAGGTAAAAGGTTATGAAATTTGTAATACAGCGGGTAAAACAGGCATCTGTAAAAGTGGAAGGAAGCGTGATAGGAGAGATTGAAAAAGGATATCTCGTATTGATTGGCGTTTCAGACAAAGATACGGAAGCAGTTGCGGATAAAATGATAAAGAAAATGATCGGACTGCGGATTTTTGAAGATGCAGAGGGAAAAACAAATTTGTCGTTAGCTGATGTGGGCGGAAGTCTTTTGCTTGTATCACAGTTTACGCTTTATGCAAATTGTAAAAAGGGGAACCGGCCGAGTTTTATTGAGGCAGGGGCGCCGGATAAAGCAAATCAGTTATATGAGTATATAATTGAAGAGAGTAAGAAAAGTGTGTCAGTCGTACAGACAGGTCGCTTTGGAGCAGAGATGGAAGTGAGTTTGATCAATGATGGCCCGTTTACGATTTTGCTTGATTCGGAAATGTTGTGATAGGATCATCGGAAAAAGTAATTGGTTGAAATTTAAGGAGAGTCAGTGAAATACTAACTCTCCTGTTTTTGTATAGATAATCAGAAGTAATCGATATATTAAAAATCAGAAAGCTGTCTAGGGGACTTGAACCCCCGACCTCCGCCTTACCAAGGCGACGCGCTACCGACTGCGCCAAGACAGCATATATGTAACTCAAATGCATGATAAATATACAACGATTTAGCAGTAGTTGTCAAGAGAATTGTATTACAAGACGTTCATATAATTATATAATTATTTCTTTTTTGTTTTAAAAGGGACTGCCCGGTTGTGATTAAAAAGTGTTGTTCAGCGTCGCCTGTTTGTATCTTGGGAATATGAAATGGCAGGATAAAGACAGAATAATGCAAGAATTCCTGTCATTTTCTGTTCTTTTTTTGATTGTGTGGTATACTTGTACAAAATTTAGTGGTGATTTTCGCTATGGGGGCGGAGGGAAAGATGAAAATAGGAAGAGAGGAACTGGAAGATTTAAAAGAAGGATTGGAAAAATTGACACATTTTATCAGAGTGATGGAGGGAGTGAAACTACCGGATTTTTATCGGTATTTTGATGCGATGAAAAATAATATTAATATCTTTTTTTATGCGGGATGTGAAGATATTGAAGATTTCTTCCCGATATTGGAAAGGGATTGGAAGGCATCGCATACAATGTTTATCGGTGTACAGAATTATGATTTGAGGAGGGAACATCCGGACATTGATCCGACGGTATGTTTGTATTTTGCAAGACTCCTTGCTGATGTGGGAAAATATTTTGAACGGGGCAATGTAGAATTTGCAAAAGAATATTAAATGTAGTCGCTACTGTAAAAAAAGAAAGTTCTTTGGAGATCCACAGAACTTTCTTTTGATATTATTTACTGTCTGCACTTAATAAAGCGAATTTATAAAAACGATTATAGTTTGGTCTGTTTTTGCTTCCGTGTGACGGAAAAAACAAGGAGAAGAAATGCAAATGCGACAGCCATCCATACGCCGAAGACGACGTTGCTTTGAGAACTGAATTTGTCATAGTAGCCTTTTAAGTAGATGATGACAACGATCCAAGGAAGAATATATGTCATATATTTACGGATAAATTGAGGAAATTTCAATCCGTTTCCTGCATTTGCCTCCTGAATGAAATTGTTCCATCCCCAACCGTTTTTGTGTGTACAAAACATAAGATATATAACGGAACCAAGAGGAAGGATATTGTTTGACACAAGGAAATCTTCTAAATCCATAATGTTCGATCCTGTTCCGAGCGGTTGTATCCCCGATAAAATATTGAAGCCGAGAATACAAGGAATACTTAATACAATAATAAGTACAATGTTGATGCCGACAGATTTTTTGCGGCTGAATCCAAAAAGATCGATCCCGAAGGAAACAATGTTTTCGAATACGCCGACGATCGTGGACAGGGATGCAAAGAAAAGGAAGAGGAAAAACAGAGCCCCCCAAACTCGTCCTCCCGGCATCTGAGTGAAAATGTTCGGAAGAGTGATAAATACAAGTCTGGGACCTGCATCCGGCTGTACATTAAATGAAAAACATGCAGGAAATACAATTAAACCTGCAGTAAGAGCAACGCAAGTATCCAGTAGAAGGATGTTTAAAGATTCTCCGGTGAGAGAACGGGATTTATCTAAATAGCTTCCGAAGATTGCCATTCCGCCCATTCCGATGCTCAGTGTAAAGAAAGCTTGACTCATTGCTCCGAAAATAACGTTTCCGACCCCGTTTTCGAGTACTTTTCCGAAATCCGGAATGAGGTAAAATTTGAGTCCTTCTGCTGCACCCGGAAGAGTAACTGACCTTATGGCAAGTACGACCATGATTGCCAAAAGGCAGAGCATAGTTATCTTCATGATCTTTTCGACACCTTTTTGAAGACCGATGCTGCAGATCCAAAAAGCAAGTAAAATTACAAGTATAGTCCAAAAAGTCAGTGTGACAGGAGATTCCAGCATGGAATCATATTTTGCGGAAACTGCTGTGGAATCAATGCCTGCAAACTCTCCTTTTGCCATCCGGAAGCAGTAATAAAGCATCCATCCGCCGACCATGGAATAAAACATAACAAGGAGATAGTTTCCGGCGATTGCAAACCATCTTGTAAAATGCCAACGCGTTCCTTTCGGTTCCAGTACGTTATAAGATGTGGCGATGCTTTTCTGGCTTGCGCGTCCTACACTGAATTCACATACGATGATCGGTAATCCGAGTATCACAAGGAACAGCAGGTAGATTAAAATGAATGCGGCTCCTCCGTATTGTCCGGCCATATAGGGAAATTTCCATACATTGCCCAGTCCGATAGCACATCCGGCCGACACTAGGATGAAGCCGAGTCGTGAACCAAAATTTTCTCTTTTCATAACTAAAAGCCTTTCTTTGTTTTTGTAATCAGGTAAATTTGTTCTAAAATAAAAATAGTGCATACTTTTGAAAAAATGAAATGCGTTGATACATATTTTAGACAGCGGGCTTATTGTATCACATCAACGCGGCAAAGTAAACCGAGTACTTGTAGATATCTTAATTTTATGATAAGATAATTGCTATGAATGTTTGCGTTATTAGAGGAGGAGACAATGGAAAACGAAACTGTTTCAAAGAATTTTATCGAGCAGGAAATAGACAAAGATTTGGCGGAGGGAGTATATGATCATGTGGCTACTCGTTTCCCGCCTGAACCGAACGGTTACTTGCATATCGGACATGCAAAATCAATTTTGCTTAATTACGGACTGGCCCAGAAATATGGCGGCACATTTAATATGAGATTCGACGATACAAATCCGACAAAAGAAAAAATGGAGTTTGTTGATTCGATCAAAGAGGATATTCAGTGGCTCGGAGCGGACTGGGAAGACAGGCTATATTTTGCATCAGATTATTTTGATCAAATGTATGAATGCGCAGTAAAACTGATTAAAAAAGGAAAAGCATTCGTGTGCGATCTTACCGCAGAACAGATGAGAGAATACCGCGGGACATTGAAAGAACCCGGAAAAGAAAGTCCTTATAGAAATCGTTCTGTAGAGGAAAACCTGAAATTATTCGAAGAAATGCGGGAAGGAAAATATGAGGACGGAGAGAAAGTTCTTCGGGCTAAAATAGATATGGCTTCTCCGAATATAAATATGAGAGATCCGATTATTTATCGTGTGGCGCGTATGACACACCATAATACCGGAGATAAATGGTGTATTTATCCGATGTATGATTTTGCACATCCGATCGAAGATGCGATTGAAGGAATTACACATTCTATCTGCACATTGGAGTTTGAAGATCACAGACCATTGTATGACTGGGTTGTAAGAGAGTGCGAGTTTGAGAATCCGCCCAGACAGATTGAATTTGCAAAACTTTATTTGACAAATGTTGTTACTGGAAAACGTTATATCAAAAAATTGGTAGAGGATGGTATCGTAGACGGATGGGATGATCCACGCCTTGTGTCGATTGCGGCATTGAGACGCCGTGGATTTACACCGGAATCTATAAAGATGTTCATCGAATTGTGCGGAGTTTCAAAAGCGCAGAGTTCTGTAGATTATGCAATGCTTGAGTATTGTATCCGTGAAGATCTTAAGATGAAAAAACCGCGTATGATGGCTGTGTTGGATCCGATCAAACTCGTAATAGATAATTATCCGGAAGGTCAGGTTGAATATCTGGATGTTGCGAATAATTTGGAAAATGAAGAATTAGGCATACGTAAAGTTCCGTTTGGACGAGAACTTTATATCGAAAGAGAAGATTTTATGGAAGAGCCGCCGAAAAAATATTTCCGTTTATTCCCGGGAAATGAAGTGCGTCTGATGCATGCGTATTTTGTAAAATGTGAGAGTTTTGTGAAAGATGAAAACGGTAAGATAACAGAAGTACATTGTACTTATGATCCGGAAACAAAAGCGGGAAGCGGTTTTACAGGAAGGAAAGTAAAAGGAACGATTCACTGGATTCCGGCGGAGTATGCACAGAAAGCGGAAGTGCGTCTTTATGAGAACTTAATCGATGAAGAAAAGGGTGTATATAATAAAGAAGATGGATCGTTGAATCTGAATCCGAATTCACTGACGATAATAAAAGATGCTTATGTGGAACCGAGTTTTGACGGTGCAAAAGCATATGACAGCTTCCAGTTTGTGAGAAATGGATATTTCTGTGTGGATTCTCATGATTCTGAGCCGGATCATCTTGTGTTTAACAGAATCGTATCATTGAAGAGCTCGTTTAAGCTTCCAAAATAAATGGTAGTTTATAATAAAACAGAATGAATGAATTAATGATTAATTTAAGAGCGGGACAAAAAGTCCCGCTCTATGAGCAAATATATGACTATATAAAAGATGATATCAAAAAAGGACGGATACAAAGCGGAGAGAAACTTCCTTCTACAAGAGCATTAAGCGCACATTTGGAAGTAAGCAGAAGTACGGTGGAACTGGCGTATGAACAGCTGCTGTCTGAAGGTTATATTGAGGCACAGCCTTACAGAGGATATTTTGTTTGTCAGATTGACGGATTGTTTCAGATAGATGCGCAGGAAAATAATAAAAGAGAAAATAATGAACGACGGGAACAAAAGTACCGGTATGATTTTACTCCGAGCGGAGTGGATCTGAAAAGCTTTCCGTATAATATATGGCGAAAACTATCCCGAGAGTGTCTTGTGGATGATAAGGCAGAACTGTTTCGTCTCGGCTGCCCTCAGGGAGAATATGGACTTAGAAATGCTATATGCAGTTACCTTCATCAGGCCCGAGGAGTAAATTGTACTCCGGAGCAGATTATTGTCGGAGCCGGAAATGACTATCTTTTAATGCTTCTCGGAATGATCTTAGGAGGCGAACATAAAATCGCATTGGAGAATCCGACATACAAGCAGGCGTATCGTCTGTTTGAAAATTTGTCATATGAAGTGTGTACTGTCGATATGGATGACAAAGGAATGCGTGTGGACGAACTGCGTAAATCGGATGCAGATATCGCATTTGTGATGCCTTCGCATCAATATCCGCTTGGAATAGTTATGCCTATAAAACGGCGAATGGAACTTTTGAAATGGGCGCAGGAAAAAGAAGAGAGATTTATTATAGAAGATGATTATGACAGTGAGTTTCGTTATAAAGGAAAACCAATTCCGGCTTTGCAGGGATATGACAGAAGCGGAAAGGTGATTTACATCGGAACTTTTTCAAAATCTATAGCTCCTGCGATTAGGATGAGTTACCTTGTCCTGCCGGAAAGAGTATGTTCGCTGTATAAAAAACGGTGCGGATTTATCAGCTCTACTGTATCAAAAGTAGATCAGCTTATTTTGCAGAAATTTATAGAAAAAGGATATTATGAACGTCATCTGAACAAAACAAGAGCTTTGTATCGGAGCAGACATGATGTTTTACTGAGCACTTTAAAAGAAATGAAAACAGAGTTTACGGTGTCGGGAGAAAATGCAGGGGTACATCTTCTTCTTCATTTTTGCGATGGAAGAAGCGAAAAAGAGTTAATCCGTTTGGCAGAAGAAAAAGAAGTAAAAGTATACGGACTGTCAGAATATTATGTGGGAGAAAAAGACAGAGAACAGAACGAATCGGTAATCCTGTTAGGATATGCAAATATGAGCGATGAAAAAATCTTGCATGCGGCTCGTCTGCTTGATGAAGCATGGAATAAAGAGGAAAATTGACAAATCAGTTTGAACAGATTCTGCTTTTGAGAAAGTAAAACACGTCGAAACTTATGTTCCGGCGTGTTTTAGTTGTGTATAAAATAGTAAATACACGGAATATTTCTGTATTATTTTTCTTCAAGTGATTCGGATTCGGTATCTGTGTCATCATCAGTCTTTTTTAAAGATACATATTCTCTGTCGGATGCAGGTTGAAGATCGGCATCAAGATCAAAGTCATCATCCTCGGTCTCGGCAGGATCATTTTCCTCTGGAATGTCGGAACTGTTCTTGCAGAAATACGCGACGGCAAGCCCGATCGCCGTTCCGATGACAGCGAAGATACTAAACCATTTAACAAGTTTTTTCAATTTGTTGACTCTCCTTTCTGTAAGAAGATGTGCTCCGTCTGTATAATGGAGAAACATCCTGAATGTATCTGTTATTTTAATACTTTTTCAGGGCAATTACAATAGCGGATTATAAAATCTATTGGCTCCTTTGTTTCAAAACAATTTTATGATCCTTTTATAAAAAACGAAATAACATTTTACATAATAAGAAAAATATAGTATAATTCTAACTGCGGTTATTCATAAGTACCGCTCATAATTATTTAAAAGCAACGATGTTCAGGAGGAATGGAAATGGTAAAAGCAGTAGTTGGTGCAAACTGGGGCGATGAAGGAAAAGGTAAGATTACAGATATGCTTGGTAAAGAATCTGACATCATCGTTCGTTTTCAAGGCGGAGCAAACGCAGGTCATACGATCGTAAATGATTATGGAAAATTTGCGCTGCATACACTGCCGTCAGGAGTATTTTATGATCATACAACAAGTATCATCGGAAATGGTGTAGCGTTGGATGTTCCGATTTTGTTTAAGGAAGTTAAGTCTATCGTGGATCGGGGTGTTCCGATGCCGAAGATTCTTGTTTCTGACAGAGCGCAGATGGTGATGTCTTATCATAAAAATTTTGATGCTTATGAGGAAGAGCGTCTCGGAGGAAAATCTTTTGGTTCGACAAAATCGGGTATTGCTCCGTTTTATTCTGATAAATATGCAAAAATCGGTTTTCAGGTAAGTGAACTTTTTGACGATGAATTGCTAAAGGAGAAAGTGGTTCGTGTAGCAGAACAAAAAAATGTATTGCTTGAACACCTTTATCACAAACCATTGATTGATCCTGATGAATTATATAAAGAACTTGTAAGCTACAGAGATATGGTAGCTCCTTATGTATGCGACGTTTCGCTCTTTTTACATAATGCTTTGAAAGAAGGAAAAAATATTCTTTTGGAAGGTCAGCTTGGTTCCTTAAAAGATCCGGATCATGGTATTTATCCGATGGTAACGTCTTCATCCACGCTTGCCGCTTACGGGGCGATCGGTGCGGGCATTCCTCCGTATGAGATTAAACAGGTAATTACAGTATGTAAAGCTTATTCAAGTGCGGTAGGAGCAGGGGCATTTGTAAGTGAAATTTTCGGTGAAGAAGCAGATGAGCTTAGAAGACGCGGAGGTGACGGCGGAGAGTACGGCGCTACGACAGGACGTCCGAGACGTGTCGGCTGGTTTGACTGTGTCGCTTCAAAATACGGATGCAGAATGCAGGGAACAACAGATGTTGCATTTACGGTTTTGGATGTTCTTGGATACTTGGATGAAATTCCGGTATGTGTAGGTTATGAAATTGACGGAGAGGTAACGACAGATTTCCCTGTAACACATCTTCTTGAAAAAGCAAAACCGGTTCTTAAAACACTTCCGGGGTGGAAAGAAGATATCAGAGGAATCAGAAAATACGAAGATCTTCCGGAAAATTGCCGTAATTATATAGAGTTTATCGAAAAAGAGGTCGGATATCCGTTTACAATGATCAGTAACGGCCCGGGAAGAGATGATATTATTTATCGTAGCCGTTAATTCATAGTTAAAAGTAAGGTTCTTGTAAAGGATATATAGATTTTGTCTTTCGGAGGCTTTTGTTTCCGGGGAAAATAAAGAGTGAATATATGAGAATGAGGATGGTGTAAGCCGATGGTTTTCGCCATCCTTTTGTAATATTTTTTAAAGAGAAAGCATAAGATATAAGACCGGGTTTTGAAAAAAGCAAGAAGAGGAGGTATATTTTATGCGCCGGAATGACAGAGAGACAGAAATAAGGATGATGACGATGGAAGAATACCTGAAGAAAAGACAAGCGATAAGGCGGCGCGGCAACATGGGTGAAAATGAATGCCATGAAAAAACCGCAGCAGCCTTAAAGTTGGTTGAGTTATTATATAATTGATGAATTAATCATCGTTCTGATCATTCTTATTTTTTAAAAGCCGGGTGATCAGAATAAACCCGTAAAGCAGAACCGGAATTAAAATCGTAGCGGCTATAGAGGCTTTTAACAGGTCGTCTGATGCAGGAGATCCGATCAGAGCAAATATGAGAGTGCAGACATACATTCCGATAAGAAGGATAACACCTATGACTGCAAGGATACGTTTTGTGTTTTTCATGATAAAATCCTTTCCTACTATAAAAATATTTTTGAATTGACGATCAACATGAAAAAAATAGCTTGATCAAGTTTCTTGTTGAACTGAATAGGTATGCTGTAATTATACCTAAAATAATAGTTTACGGCAAACAGAAATTGTTATATAATGATTTAGATGGATTTTAAAGATAAAGGAGCAATATACAATGAGCGAAAAATGTTTATTAGATCAATGGAGAGATATGGCTTATGACAGAAACCTGTCAAAAGAGCAGTTAGAGAGTTTTTGGGGAAAATATTTTACAATAGAGACATCGATTTACGAGCAGCTTCTGGATGATCCTGATACAGAGGTAAAAGGAACAGTGAAAGAACTTGCCGAAAAATACGGTCAGGATGTAATGACGATGGTTGGTTTTCTTGACGGAATCAACGACAGTTTGAAAACACCGAATCCGATTGAGACGATGGATGAGGATACAGAAGTAAGTCTTGGATTTGATAAAGAAAAATTATATAAAAACATGGTAGATGCAAGAGCTGACTGGCTTTATGAACTTCCGCAGTGGGAAAAGATTTTTGATGAAAATACGAGAAAACGTCTGTACAAAGAGCAGAAAAATTCAGGAACAATACGTAAAGAAAAGAAAATAGGAAGAAACGATCCTTGTCCGTGTGGAAGTGGCAAAAAATATAAAAAGTGCTGTGGAAGAAATGCATAAATGAAAGAGTATTTCTGGATTTTGGGAAGTCTGTGTGTGTTGTATTATTTAATACTTGTCATTTATTCCCACAGACTGCGATCGACCTTTGCGGTTTTTTGGTTGTTGACCGGCGGCGCACATCTGTTTTTTGGATGTGTGCCGCTTCCTGCATATGTGGAGAGTGTTTTCGGATGGATATGCCTGGGGTTATGGATTCTTTTTCTGACTGTGGAAATTAAAATCTGTCGAGGTATGTTTTCTAAACCTGAAAGAGGAGCGCAGTGGATCATTATACTGGGGGCGCAGGTAAGAGGAAGAAAAATTACGGATTCGCTGAAAAGGCGGCTTGATGCAGCGATTCATTATTTAGAGGAAAATGAAAGGACAATGGTAGTTGTTTCAGGCGGCAGGGGGCCGGGAGAAGATATTTCAGAAGCGGATGCAATGGAACAATATCTTATCGAACAAGGAGTTGCGGAAAATCGGATCAGAAAGGAAGATCAGTCCGTTTCTACAAGAGAAAATCTAAGTTTCAGTCGGAGATTTATTGATCCGAAACATGAGACGGTCGGAATCGTTACAAATAATTTTCATAGTTACAGGGCAAAACTTTTAGCAGAACAGGAAGGGTATGCTCATGTTTTTTCAGTGTCGGCTTCTTCAAATTATGTTTTTCAGATAAATTATCTTGTGAGAGAGTTTTTTGCGGTTTTGGCGATTTTTTTGAAAAATAAAAGAATATTATGAGTAATGTCAGGACATAATGCTATTGATATTGAATAAAAGGAGGTAGCGTTATGCCGCAATTAAAATGTACAGTTCAGACGTGTGTACACAACCAACAGTTTCTTTGTGATCTTGATGAGATTACAGTAGGAGGAGAATCTGCAAAAAATCCGAAAGAGACATGTTGTGACAGCTTTCAGGAGAGAAAGGAAGGAAGTTACACAAATTCTATGAAAGAGGCTTCAGATTGTTCCTGCGTTGATTGTAAGGCAACAAATTGTATGTATAATAAAGAGTGTGAATGCCATGCAGGAAAAATCAGCGTAGAAGGCGGAGATGCAAAACATGCATCGGGAACAGAGTGCGCGACATTTCAATCATGCATAGGCTGATTGTTTAAACACATGTTTTAAGGGGTAAGCAAGAACGAAAAAGGACAAAGCAGTTATTCAAGATAACGAAGAAAAGGAAAATTATATATCCAAAGTAAATGTCAGAGGAATCGTCTTAAATTAAAAGACGGTTCCTTTTATTTTTGTAATGAAGACGAATTTTGGGCGAGACTTTGGCAATCGCCTACAATCTGCGCGGCAAAATGGCATGGGGTTATGGTACGGGTTATGATATATTTCGGTTGACGCTGAAAGAATAAAAGCGTTATAATAAATTAATTATAGTTTATCTGATAAACGAAAAAGACTGGAAGGTATATGAGATGACCGACGAACAGGAAAATGTAGAAAACAAAAAAGATGAAAAGTATAAAAAGAACGAAAAAAATGGTGATAAAACAGGGTATTATGTGAAACAGCCGATATTCGGAACTGGAAAACCTTCTTGGTTAAAACAGCAGTTCGGCAAAACTGTGGCGATCGTAGTCGGCGCTTTAACATGTATTCTTTTTTATTTTTTGCTTTTGCGGGCAGGACACATATCGGGAGTGATTCGGAAAATATTTTTAGTTTCAAAGCCGATTGTTTACGGATTGGCAATCGCTTATCTTTTGAATCCGATAGTGAAAGCAGTAGACAGGAAGCTCCTTCCTTTTTTGGAGAAGAAATTTCCTAATTTTAAACAGGCGAAAAGCGTGTCAAGATCCGTAGGAATCTGTATTTCGATTGTGATATTGGCAACGATTATTTTTACACTGTTTAATATGATGATACCGGAACTTTATAAAAGTATTCGTGATATGATCATGAATGTTCCGAGTCAGATGAACCGTTTTATCAGAGAGTTAAGTGAAATGAATACAGAAAATTCGACGATTGGGAATATCGTAGAAAGTGTGATGAAAGAGGCCACTACATTTGTGCAAAATTGGATGCGTACAGATCTGCTTGGACGCATTAATGATTTTATGTCAGGTTTGACAGTCGGTGTGCTGAATTTCATGCGTGAAATTATGAATATTTTGATCGGATTAATTGTTTCTGTCTATGTACTGTTCAGTAAAGAAAAGTTTTCAAAACAGTCTAAAAAAATAACATATGCTATATTTAAACCGTCAAATGCCAATATGATTCTTCATCTTACTATTAAGAGTAATGAAATATTCGGAGGATTTATTATAGGAAAAATCATTGATTCGGCTATTATCGGTGTTCTTTGTTTCGCAGGCCTGTCGATTTTGAATATGCCATATGCGATGCTTGTCAGTGTGATCGTCGGTGTGACAAATGTAATTCCGTTTTTCGGACCTTATATAGGGGCAATCCCAAGCGCGATTCTTATTTTGCTTGCAGAGCCTAAGATGGGGATTTACTTTATTATTTTTATTATCGCCTTACAGCAGTTTGACGGAAATGTGCTTGGTCCTAAAATATTAGGAGATTCCACAGGCTTGTCGGCATTTTGGGTTGTGTTTTCGATTTTGATCGGAGGGGGCCTGTTCGGAGTTCCCGGAATGATACTTGGAGTTCCGACATTTGCAGTCGTTTATTATATTGTCGGAATGCTTGTTAATAACAAACTTGAAAAGAAAAAACTGCCTGTCAAGACAGATGCTTATGACGAATATAGTTATGTAGAATCGGACGGAACTTATGTCCATGCCGACAAAAATATATTTAAAGAAAAGGAGAGATAATATTATGCCTATTCGAGTACAAAACGATCTTCCTGTAAAAGAAATACTGGAACATGAAAATATATTTGTGATGGATGAATATAGGGCGGCACATCAGGATATCCGTCCAATCAGTATTGGACTTTTAAATCTTATGCCGTTGAAAGAAGATACCGAACTTCAAATTTTAAGATCACTTTCAAATACGCCGCTCCAAGTAGATGTGACGTTTGTCCGTATGACGAGCCACGTTTCTAAAAATACATCAACGAGTCACATTTATAAGTTTTATGAATCATTTGAAGATATTAAAACGAGAAAGTTTGACGGATTTATTATTACAGGTGCGCCGGTAGAACAAATGGAGTTTGAAGAAGTTGATTATTGGCAGGAATTGACAGAAATTATGGAGTGGACAAAGACAAATGTGACATCAACACTTCATTTGTGCTGGGGAGCGCAGGCGGGTATTTACTATCATTACGGGATCAATAAAAAAGCGCTTCCGAAGAAATTATCCGGTGTGTACAGACATCGCGTGAGAAACAGGAAGATTCCTCTTGTAAGAGGTTTTGATGATGTGTTTATGGCGCCTCATTCAAGACATACGGAAGTTCCTCAGGAACTTTTGGAGAAGGATGACAGAATCATGATTCTTGCAGATTCTCTTCAGGCAGGTGTATTTATGTGTATGGCAAAAGAAGGGCGTCAAATATTTGTGATGGGACATCCGGAATATGACCGTATGACTCTTGATTCAGAATATAAGCGTGATATAAGCCGTGGATTAAATCCTCAGATTCCGGAAAATTATTATCCCGATGATGATTCGGAAAATAAACCGGTACTTACATGGAGAGCACACGCCAACAACCTCTATACGAACTGGCTTAATTATTACGTATATCAGGTAACACCGTATGATTTGTATGGAACGCCTTTTTAATGTGATATCTACGGGATTTATTGAAAAGTCAAAGTATCGTAAAATGATGTCAAATATCGGGCAGTATCGTAAAATTGGGAGTACAAAGGGAGTATAGAAGAGCTTTTATAGGGGTACAAAAGTATGATATAAATTGTCTTTTGGAAACATTGTGGGGGCATATTGTGTAAGTGCAATATGCCTTTAAATTTTAGAAAAATTGAATGTTAAAATTAGAGGATTTGATAGAAGGGCGGATATGAGCAAAGAAGATTTGTGGATGATGTATATTGGTATTTGCCTTATTTTGAAAGTTAAATAGTTATTTATAATAGGAGATGGAGGAATAGTGAAATATATAGCGCATCTTAATGGAACGAATGTTCAGACGATAAAAGAACATTTGGAAGGAACAGCAGAGCTGGCAGGAAAATTTGCAGGAAAATTCGGAAAAGAGGAGTGGGGGTATTGCTGTGGAATGTTACATGACATTGGAAAGTATTCTGTTGATTTTCAAAAAAAAATAAGAGGGGAGTGTGAACGAAAAGTAGATCATTCCACTGCGGGAGCAAGAGTGTGCAAAGAGAAAGGCGGAAAATACAGTTTTTTGGAATACTGTGTAGCGGGACACCATGCAGGATTGGCAGATTATGGAAGTGATTTTGATAATGGCGGAGATTCTACACTGATGGGGAGAAGAAAGAAAAAAATCAGTGATTACAGGGCTTATCAGAATGAAATTGAGATTCCGGAGATAATATCGAATCCTTTTGATTTAAGAAAAACAATGAATCCTGATTTTTCACTTAGTGTTTTTATGCGAATGATTTTTTCTTGTTTGGTGGATGCGGATTTTTTGGATACAGAATTGTTTATGAACGAAGGAAAAGCCGAACGGGATTCGGGAGAAAGTGTAAAAATACTTTTGGAGAAACTGGAAAATTATATTTCCGGATGGTTAAAAAATCAAGACATAGATACCGTTAACGGAAGAAGAACGGAAATATTAAAGCATTGTTTAGAAAAAGGAAGTTCTGACAGAGGTTTATTTTCTCTGACAGTTCCGACCGGAGGAGGGAAAACAATAGCTTCTTTGGCGTTTGCACTGCGTCATGCGATAGAAAATCAAATGGATAGAGTGATTTATGTTATTCCCTATACAAGTATTATCGAACAGAATGCGAAGGTGTTTCGAGAAATATTAGGAGATGAAAATGTACTGGAAAATCATTGCAATGTTGATTATGAATGTTCGGAGGAATTTCGACCGATGCGGCTTGCGGCAGAAAATTGGGATAAGCCGGTTATTGTTACGACGAATGTACAGTTTTTTGAATCGTTATTTTCAAACAAGTCTTCTAAGTGTAGAAAATTACACAATATTGCAAATAGTGTGATTATTTTTGATGAGGTGCAAATGCTGCCTAATGATTATTTAAAGCCATGTATTGCAATGATAGAGGAACTTATGAATAATTATGGAACAAGCGTTGTTTTATGTACAGCGACGCAACCAGCTTTGAAATCATTTTTTCACAGGAAGGTTTTATCTACGGAATTGTGTCCTAGAATGAAGGAACAGTTTGAATTTTTTAAGAGAACTGTGTTTAAAAACATGGGGATTGTGACAGAGGATTTTTTGGCAGCGCAGTTGAAAGAAGAACGTCAGGCCCTTTGTATTGTTAATACAAAGAGGAGAGCACAAAATCTTTATATGGAATTAAAAAATGAGGGAGTGTATCATCTGTCTACAAGTATGTATCCGATACATAGAAAACGAGTGTTGGATGAGATTAGAAAAAGACTTCAAAAAAATGAAAAATGTATTGTTGTTTCCACTAGTCTGGTAGAAGCAGGGGTGGATTTAGATTTTCAGTCTGTTTATCGTGAACTTGCGGGGGTGGATTCAATGATACAGGCAGCAGGGCGCTGTAACAGAGAAGGACGCAGAAAAGCAGAGAGTAGTAAAGTATTTATTTTCCGGTTTGAAGAAAAAGAAATTGTATTAGGTCAAAAACAGCAAATAGACACTGCAAAAAGTTTGCTTGCTGATGGCAGAGAACTTGCAGAGATGGAGACTGTTACAAAATATTTTGAAATGTTGTATCATATTAAAGGAGATAGTTTGGATAAGAAAAAGATTTTGGATGAATTTACAAATAAGAATGCAAAGTATAATTTCGCTAAAGTAGGAAAAGAATTCAAGCTGATTGAACAGAATACAAAAACAGTTTTTATAAATCGAGAGTACAAAGCGCAAGAAATTCTTATGGATTTGCACTGCAAAGGACTTACAAGAGCCGGTATGCGAAAAGCAAGTCAGTATTGTATTACAGTATATGATCAGACGTTTGAAAAAATGTATGATGCAGGAATGATACAGCCGGTGTCAGAAGATATGGAAGATTTTTATGAGCTGGTAGATGAAAACAGATATACAGAAGAAATGGGACTTGAATTGAAGATTGATACTGGGATGGCGCTGTTTGTGTAAAAAATATAAAATGAATGAAAAATGAAAGAAGCGGTGAATATGTGGAGGTGGTATAAAACCATAGTACATATTCACCGCTTCTGACTTAATAGTTAAGATTAACATTAATATTTCAACCCGCAGAGTAATCTGACAGAAAGAGTATAGCATATAGTTTTTAAAGTCTCAATGTATACAGAATTGATTTTCATAAATGTTTTGAATGAAAGATAAAATTTATAAAAGCTATTGAAAATTAAATTTCATTAAAGTTAACTTAAAGAGAAAATATTTCTCTTGATTATAGAATAGCAGAGTGGTATATTGATGATATAAGTAAGAGAACGAAATTTAAAAAAATTCAGATAATAAAAGGAGTGCGTAAATGATTTTATATCATGAAAATAATGAAATTGTAGAATATCCTGAAGCAAGGAAGGCGAAATTTATAAAAGAAAGCAAGATAACAGTAGAGGCAGTTGATAATGAGAAAGAGTGCAGATATTCTATTTCGGATTATATAGTAGCCTGTTATGAAGAGGGAATGATCTTATAAAATGAGAGAAGAGGTGAGAAAATGGCAGTAGGAGTAAAGGTAAGGGTTTGGGGAGATTACGCATTATTTTCCCGGCCGGAGCTTAAAGTGGAAAGATATTCTTATGATGTAATGACACCATCTGCAGCAAGAGGGATATTAGAAGCTATTTACTGGCACCCGGGAATGAAATGGGTGATTGACAAAATATATGTAAAGAATCCAATCAAATTTACCAGTGTACGAAGAAATGAAGTGAAGAGTAAGATTTCAAGGAGCAATGTGCTGGCAGCGTATAATGGCGCTGATAAGCCTCTTTACATAAGTAGTAAAGAAGAAATCGTTCAAAGAGCATCTATGATTTTGACAAATGTGGAGTATGTGATTGAAGCTCATTTTGAGATGACGGAAAAATCAAATGCAACAGATAATCCGGGAAAATTCAAGGATATTATGATGAGGCGGTTACGAAGAGGTGAGTGCTATCATATGCCATATTTTGGATGCAGAGAATTTCCGGCAAATTTTGCACTGTGTGAAGAGGAAGAAGTGAAAACTGTGTATGACAATGTACCTGAAAAAGATTTAGGATTGATGCTGTATGATATGGATTATACGGATACAGAAAATATTAGTCCGATGTTTTTTCGGGCAGTGTTGAAACAGGGCGTATTAGATTTACGAAACTGTGAGGTGATACGATGATTTTACAGGCTCTTGCGAAATATTATGAAAATTTGGCGGAAGAAGAAAAGGTGGCAAGACCGGGATGGTGCAGTGCGAAAGTATCTTACCAGATTGATCTGACAAAAGAAGGTGAATTAAAAGGCTTTGTCAGTTTAAAAACGGAGGAAGAACGCGGGAAGAAGACAATACTGATTCCGCAACAGCTTTTAGTGCCTGAGATGGTCACAAGATCTTCCGGTGTATCTGCTAATTTCTTGTGTGACAATGCAAAGTATTTGTTGGGAATCAGCAGGGAAGAAGATGAAAAGAATAGAAAGAGAGCAGAAGAATGTTTCCTTGCTGCAAAAGAAAAGCATCTCTCTTTATTAGCCCGGGCAGAAGGCGATATGGCAAAAGCAGTCTGTTTGTTTTTTGAAAAGTGGAATCCGGCAGAAGCTATTGAGCATTCGGAAATCAGAGATAATTGGGAAGAGATTACCGACGGTGGAAATTTAGTTTTTGGAATAGGAATAGATTATGCACAGGATGATGCGGAAATCAAAGAAATTTGGGATAGTCAAAAAATGGAAGAAACAGAGGAGGAGAAAGGGATTTGCCTTGTGACAGGAAAACAGACGGAGATTGCAAGAATTCACCGGGGAATTAAAGGTGTTCCGGGAGCGCAGTCAAGTGGTGCGGCATTGGTTTCTTTTAATGCGTCTGCTTTTGAATCTTACGAAAAAGAGCAAAGTTATAATGCACCGGTGGGAAAGTATGCCGAATTCGCCTATACAACAGCATTGAATTATCTGTTAGCTAATAAAGAATATTCTCTGCAAATCGGGGATACCATGGTTGTTTTTTGGGCGGAAAGTGGAAAGAAAAGTTATCAGGATTTTTTTTCAATGTGTACGAATGCGCCTACGGATAATCAAGAAGAATTAAAGAAACTGTTTCAAAAGATACAATTAGGACATCCTGTTATTTTTAAAGGTGATGAACTGGATATGGAACAAAGATTTTATGTTTTAGGATTAGCTCCGAATGCTGCAAGATTATCGGTAAGATTTTTCTATGAGAATGCATTCGGGAATATTTTAAAGAATATTTCTGAGCATTATAAAAGGATGGAAATTATAAGACCAAAATGGGAGCAAAAAGAGTATTTAAGCGTACGGGAAATGTTGTTTGAAACAGTTAATAAGAATTCAAAAGACCAAAAGCCGGTATCGAATATGGCGGCGATGACTTTTCATTCTATGCTATCAGGAGTCCGATATCCGGAAAGGTTATATTCAGATACATTGATCCGTATCCGGGCTGAACAGGCTGAGAGCAAGATTAACTGGAGAAGGATTGCAATTATAAAGGCATATTTAATACACAACTGTAAGTGGAAGGAAGGAGAGGATTATATGGGATTAAATGAAGAAAGTAATGATGTTGCATATGTGCTGGGGCGGTTGTTCTCTGTATTGGAATCAATACAGTTAGAAGCAAATCCGAGAATACAGGCAACGATCCGAGACAGATATTTTAATTCAGCTTGCGGAACTCCGGCGGCAGTATTTCCTGTATTAATGAAATTAAAAAATAGTCATATAAAGAAAATTGGACGGGAAAAAGAAGGAACAAAGAAATATTACGAAAGACTTTTTACAGAAATCATGTGGAAAATAGATGCGAATGAAGGATTCCCGAAACGATTATCATTAGAAGAACAGGGAAAATTTGCGATTGGTTATTATCATCAGACACAGAAAAAATATGAAAAAAAGGAGGGAAAATAAATGTGTGAAGCAATTAAAAACAGGTATGAGTTTGTAGTTTTATTTGATGTGGAGAATGGAAATCCGAATGGAGATCCGGATGCGGGAAATATGCCGAGAATTGATCCGGAAAGTGGGCTTGGCTTGGTGACAGATGTATGTTTGAAAAGAAAGATTCGAAATTATATTGAAACTGTAAAAGAAGATGCAGAGGGGTATAAAATCTACATAAAAGATGATGTTCCGTTGAACAGAAGTGACAGAGAAGCTTGTGCAAGTCTCGGAGTAAATGAAACAGATGAGAAAAAAGTGACAGAATCTTTGAAAAAATTGAAGAAAAGTGATGAAGGGGTGGACCGTAAACTTCGGGATTATATGTGCCGGAATTTTTATGATATCAGAACGTTTGGCGCTGTAATGACAACATTTGTAAAGGCAGCATTGAACTGCGGGCAGGTAAGAGGACCGGTTCAAATCGGATTTGCACATAGTATTGATCCGATTATTCCACAGGAAGTGGCAATTACAAGAGTTGCCATTACAACAGAAAAAGACGCAGAGAATAAGAGTACAGAGATGGGAAGAAAGAGCATTGTACCATATGGACTGTATCGGGCAGAAGGATATGTGTCTGCGAATCTTGCTCGGAAAGTAACCGGATTTTCCGAAGAAGATCTTGAACTGTTATGGGAAGCGATTATCAATATGTTTGAACATGATCGTTCTGCTGCGAGAGGTAATATGGCAGTGCGGGAATTGATAGTCTTTAAGCATAGTAAAGAATTGGGGGATTGTCCGGCGTATAAATTGTTTGATGCTGTAGAGGTAAAGAAGAAAGAAGAGATAGAATTTCCAAGAAGCTATCGAGATTATATTGTTGAAATCCATGAAGAAAATATACCGGATTCGATTGAAATGAAAAGGATGATTTGATGGAATATACAGAAGATAATTATTTAATGTTATCAGGTATTCAACATTTTAAGTTTTGTAAGAGGCAATGGGCTTTGATTCATATCGAGCAGCAATGGGAAGAAAATGTGCATACAGTTGTAGGAGAATTGATGCATAAAAAGGCACATGACCCTTATTTTGTAGAAAAAAGAAAGGATTTATTGATAGCACGATCTTTGCCGATTGCTTCAAGGAAGATGGGAGTTAGTGGAGAGTGTGATGTTGTTGAATTTCATCGATGTGAAGATGGTATAAAACTACATGGGCACAGAGGAACTTTTTCAGTCTATCCGATTGAGTATAAAAAAGGGAAACCTAAACCTACAGAAGAAGATCGGTTACAACTTGTGGCACAAGCTTTATGCCTGGAAGAAATGTTTTCTACGAATATTCAAAAAGGTGCATTGTTTTATGGAGAAACGAGAAGACGTGAAGTACTGGAAATCACAGAAGAATTACGACAAGAAGTCAGGGAAATGTTTCGAGAAATGCATCAATATTTTGATCGGAAATATACTCCGAAAGTAAAATATAGTAAAGCGTGTAATGCATGTTCCCTAAAAGAGATTTGTTTGCCTAAACTTGGAAAATCGGGGTCGGTAAAAGCTTATATTGAGCAGATGCTGAAGGAGGATGGGGGATGAAAAAGTTATTGAATACATTATATGTGACATCTGAAAACAGTTATCTGGCATTGGATGGTGAAAATATAGTCGTTCTTGAAGGAGCAGTGGAGATCGGGCGTTTACCATTACATAATTTGGAAGGGATTGTTTCTTTTGGATATCGAGGGACAAGTCCTGCGTTAATGGGAGCATGTGCAGAACGAAATATTGAGTTGTGTTATATGACTCCACAAGGAAAATTTTTAGCGAGAGTGACAGGGAAAATAAAAGGAAATGTAATATTAAGAGAACAGCAGTATTCCAACGCAAAAAATGAAGAACAGAGTCTTGAAATTGCAAAAAATTGTATTTTGGGGAAAGTACATAATTCAAGGTGGGTGTTGGAACGTGCTACGCGAGATCATGGTCTTCAAATAGATGTGGAACGAGTAAAAATTGCATCTGATTTTTTGAAAAAATCTTTAAACTGTATTCAGAATAGTCAATCAAAGGAACAGTTGAGAGGATATGAGGGGGAAGCGGCAAGTATTTATTTTGGAGTATTCGATCAACTGATATTACAGCAGAAAAAAGACTTCAAATTTCAAGGCAGAAATAAAAGACCTCCTGTAGATAATGTAAATGCATTGTTGTCATTTGTTTATACCTTATTAACAAATCAAATCACCTCGGCATTAGAGAGTGTTGGATTAGATCCTTATGTTGGCTATCTTCACACATTGCGCCCAGGGAGAGCCTCATTATCGTTGGATTTGATAGAGGAACTGAGAGCAGTACTGGCAGACAGATTTGTTTTATCACTGATTAATAAGAAAATAGTTACCGGTAAAAATTTTGTGGTAAAAGAAAATGGAGCTGTATTGATGACTGAAGATTTAAGAAAGAAGTTGTTGACAGAATGGCAGAATAAAAAGAAAGAAACATTGACCCATCCTTATCTAAAGGAAAAAATAGAATGGGGAATGGTTCCTTATGTGCAAGCAATGTTATTAGCAAGATATTTAAGAGGAGATTTAGATAGTTATCCAGTGTTTTTGTGGAAATGAGGCGAAAAGAGGATGTTGGTACTGATTACATACGATGTGAATACAGAGACTGCAGCCGGAAAAAAGCGATTGCGGCAGGTGGCTAAACAGTGTGTGAATTATGGACGAAGAGTACAAAATTCTGTGTTTGAGTGTATTTTGGACAATGCGCAGTGCGTAACACTTAAAGCAAAGTTAATAGAGATTATTGATGAAGATGTGGATAGTCTGAGATTTTATTACTTAGGTAATCAATATAAAACCAAAATAGAGCATGTAGGAGTTGATCGAGGAATTTCCGCGGATAGTATTCTTATTATGTGAGTTTGTGTGCGAATATAAAGTGAACATAAAACTATGGGGAGATTCGCACCATAAAAAATGCACAAAAATGAATAAAAAGTAGAGATATTATGATTATGTAACAAGGGAAAGAAGGCGATATGTATAAATTATACATATTTTAGAAAGATATTTTTAAAAGAATTAGGAATAATTGCAGTCGTTCCCCTCGTGGGAACGTGGATTGAAATTAAGTAGCCTTTATTACGCTCCAAAGCAGTGTAAGTCGTTCCCCTCGTGGGAACGTGGATTGAAATTGAATGTACATTGAAAACTTCATCCGTCCGAAAGTCGTTCCCCTCGTGGGAACGTGGATTGAAATATTGTATCAGCGGAGCGTTTCCAAGAAACGAATTCGTCGTTCCCCTCGTGGGAACGTGGATTGAAATCGAGATGACACAAGAAGAGATGAAAAAGGAAACAGTCGTTCCCCTCGTGGGAACGTGGATTGAAATCCGGAACTCGGAGAGATGGCAGATGGATTGCTTGGTCGTTCCCCTCGTGGGAACGTGGATTGAAATAGCGTTTCCGATCGCTTTTCGGCGGCAGTAGACAGTCGTTCCCCTCGTGGGAACGTGGATTGAAATGTACTCCGCTGCGTCTTTCCCGAAGCTTTGTATGAGTCGTTCCCCTCGTGGGAACGTGGATTGAAATTTCTTTTAGCAGATCCCGGTAATCGTCGTTTTCGGTCGTTCCCCTCGTGGGAACGTGGATTGAAATCAAATGGAACAAAGGAAAGAATAGAAGCACTAGGTCGTTCCCCTCGTGGGAACGTGGATTGAAATTGTAAACGTCAAAGTCTTCGTGATTGCCTATGCTGTCGTTCCCCTCGTGGGAACGTGGATTGAAATACGGTATCAACCCACGGACAGGTGAAGCATCAACGTCGTTCCCCTCGTGGGAACGTGGATTGAAATTTCTTTTTGATTCCGCCTAGCAGAAAACAGATGCTGTCGTTCCCCTCGTGGGAACGTGGATTGAAATTCCAAAACGATAGTTGCCCTGATCTAAATTAAGCTGTCGTTCCCCTCGTGGGAACGTGGATTGAAATCACGGAGATTTGCAAATACAGGATTCCCAGTCTCATCGTCGTTCCCCTCGTGGGAACGTGGATTGAAATCCTAAATGCCGATGATCCCAGTAAATACAAGGGTGTCGTTCCCCTCGTGGGAACGTGGATTGAAATATTTTTAATCGCTAACTTATTGTAACGTTGTTGTGTCGTTCCCCTCGTGGGAACGTGGATTGAAATCGCTTCGTATCTTGCTATGTCTGCATCTACAAGCTGTCGTTCCCCTCGTGGGAACGTGGATTGAAATAATGGAATCAAAAGAAGAGGTGAGACAGGTAACAGTCGTTCCCCTTGTGGGAACGTGGATTGAAATTGTATCCAGCCATAACCAAAGCCGACACATCGCTGTCGTTCCCCTCGTGGGAACGTGGATTGAAATGATAAGTTAGTTGTTTGGGTAGAGGGAAATACGGTCGTTCCCCTCGTGGGAACGTGAATTGAAATATAAATCCGTCTCCATCTTCTTGTCCGAAGCCTCTCCATCTAGCTTCCCGTCTGCTCCGTACACTGCATTTGATAAAAATTTCTGTAACCATTCCATTTTTTACCTCCATAGATTTTTATACCGGCTCTTCAGGTACTGGGATGTACCGTTGTTCTTTATACCCTGCAACCTATAAAAAAGGGTAGAAAAATAGCACCCTTTCGGATGCTTCGTGCGCTCTGTAACCCGGAGCAGGGAGATATTCAGGATTACCTTATCTTTTCTTTACAGTCGCCTTTTTCTCAGGTTTTGCTTTTACAAGCGCTATCTTTGCGTCGTTACTTGTCGTAGACAATTCTTTAAACCGCTCATTTGTCAGCTCCAATTCATCGCCTACCGTCACTTTTCTCTTCAGCTGCATGTCATAATAACTTTTAATGCATACTGCTTTCATAGCACTTCCTACTTTCCTGCTTTCTGGATATAAAAATACCACCAATCGTATTCGACCGGTGGTGTCTACTCATTTTCTTCAAATCTTATTCCATGATTACATTCCTTTTCGTATGGCTTCCATATCACTGTGGACGGAATACCTCTAGGAAATGCTTTGCATCGCATAGTTTCTTTATCGTCATCCTCTATAAAATTATCACATAGCATGCATTTGGGAAGTGAAAAACTACTTCCTCCAAGGATATATGTATTTTTTGATGAGTTCTTTTGCTTCATTCGGAATCCTCTCTCCATTTCTATACTTTACAAAAGCTTCCGCCAGACTTTCCGCGCCATCTTGTGTTCGATCCGCATACCCCGAAATTCCTGAAATAAACGTCTTGCGGAGTTCTTTCCTCGTATTTCTATAGTTTTCCTCTGTTATACAATTCTGAAATGGCAAAATATGTGCAATTTCATGTGCGATATAATCCTCGAATGTACTTCCTGCCATTTCACCTATATTATACAGGTATTCCATATGACGTTCAACCTTTTGATAATACACATTATAATTAAATAGTAATTCAAACCGCAACACTCCATCACTGTCAATGAAAACGCCGTTTCCGAAAATGTCGCATTTCTTCATCTTTCCTCCTTCAATGCCATCTAGGTATACGGTGTATTCTTTTTCAAGTCTTCTGATTGCGTTCTCAATCTTTCTTTTTGTCTGTTTGTTCATGCCAGAAGTTTTATACACCTCATACGGAATGGAAAGTTTCATCAAAGTATCAATCCGCTTTTGTCTTGTCTCACCTGTAAGATCATCTTCCAGTATTTTCTTTCCATACTTTCTTTCATACTCTGCAATCAATTTCTCATCCGTCACTGGGATGATCGTGCATCTACAATTCGCATGTAGCGGAACGGGAATACACTTCTCGATCGGATAGATCTTCTCGTGGTATTCGCCACAAATATCGCATGTTCTTTCGTCTTTTGCCGCCAAGATCTGCACATATTCAATGCCTGCATCTTTATAACGCTGCAAAGTCGCATCATTTAAGCAATGCATTGTTTCTGTTCGGATAAATCTGTGTATTTATTAAAGCCTTGTTCCATATGGTTATTTTAAATCACAATTTTTCTCCCTTTCCTCGATTCCTTAGGATCACCACCTGATCGCGCGACGGATGATATGTCTCCATTTGTTCTTTCAAGGCTTCCGGTTCTTCTTTCGCATCGGACACAGAAGATAGTGCGAATTGTCGTTCCCCTCGTGGAAACGTAGATTGAAACGTGGATTCGATACACTTAGGTTTTTGTCGCTATATCGTCGAGCTTATATAATCTAAAAAATTCATTGTTTTTCGTATGTAGAATAAAGGGATCACTCAAACATCTAATTAGATGATTTTGTGATCCTCTCTTATAATTGTTGTTGATTGATTTTAAATTTATATGTTTGTACATCTTAGTTCTGATTTTTCATTATTTTTTCCACATACTCTTTTACATAGTTTTTGTACTTTTCTCTCCGGTACATCTTTGCTTTCCAAAAATCTATCCGCTGCGAACTATCTAAACTTAAAATTGCAATTCCTACTTTCTTTATTATCATAGGAGAGAAACCAATTATAATACCGCTAATCAGTTTTGTTGCATCCGATTCTGTTATCGCCATGTATATTCCCGATATAATTCCCGAAATGACACACGCCATCATATAGGGGTGATTTTCCCATATATAACTTATTGTTGCTCTTAACAAAATGACATAAGGGTTATTTCGCTTCATCTCGCACCTCCTTCATAGATTCATCATAACATAATTTGGCTTATAAATCCACGAACCGAAATTTTTCTTTCTTAAAGATTAGTTGTTTAATTTTGGAGTTATGTTTCACTGTAAATAGCATTTTTCTAAATTCCTTCTTTTTATTTCTCACAGAGTGTTTTTGCTTTTTCATCCCAAATCTTTTTTTATATTTTTTATACAGGAATGCAGGCATGATGAGCGGGGGTGCGTCCATCATTTACATAAAATAACAACTGTGATAGAATAAAAACAATTCAAATTTGAAAATCAAAGAATGATTTATCATATGTTAGGGGGCGTTTGTGTTGGACAGTAAGCAATTTTCAACTTTGATCAATGATTTTAAACCCGGAATTTTCGGGGCGTTAAATGAGAAGAAAGAAGAGCTTTTGAAAGAAGGAAGAAAAGTATACAATCTTTCTGTAGGAACGCCGGATTTTGAGCCTCCATTGCATGTAATGAAAGCAATGGAGGAGGCGTGCAAAGATCCGAATAATTATAAATATTCATTGGCAGATATGCCGGAATTATTGGAAGCGGTGCAGTACCGATATGAGAAACGTTTCGGGGTGCATGTGGAAACAGATGAGATCATGTCTGTTTACGGTTCTCAGGAAGCAATGGCTCATATCGGTATGGTATTTTGTGATCCGGACAATGTGATTCTCGTGCCGAATCCGGGTTATCCGATGTTTGAGATGAGCGGAATCCTCGCGAAAGCGAACGTAGAATATTATACGATTGAGGAAGAGAAAGGATACCTGCCGGATCTGGATAGTATTCCCGAGGAAGTTTTAAAGAAAACGAAGTACATGATTGTTTCATATCCGCTCAATCCGGTCTGTGTATGTGCTCCGGATGAGTTTTATGAGAAATTGATCGCTTTTGCGAAAAAGAATGAGATTGTAATTCTGCATGATAATGCGTATTCAGATATTACATATGGAGACAAGCCGGGAAAATCATTCCTTTCGTTTGAAGGGGCAAAAGACGTCGGAGTAGAATTCTATTCTCTTTCTAAGTCTTATAATCTGACCGGAGCAAGAATTTCTTTTGTTGTAGGTAACAAAGAAATTATCAGTAAATTTCGTCTTTTGCGTTCACAGATCGATTACGGTATTTTTTATCCGGTACAGTATGCGGCGATCGCGGCATTGACCGGACCGGACGATTTTATTGAGGAGCAGAGGCGGCAGTATGCGTCTCGCAATAAAGCATTGTGCGGAGGACTTCGGAGAATCGGCTGGGATGTCAGAGACAGTCAGGGAACGATGTTTGTTTGGGCAAAGATACCGGAAGGGTATGAATCGTCCGCAGATTTCTGCATGAAGCTTATGGAGCGAACGGGCGTTATCGTTACCCCGGGAAGCGCTTTTGGAAGCAATGGAGAAGGGTATGTCAGAATGGCGCTTGTAGTAAATGAAAGTGTCATTGAGGAAATTGTAGATGTTTTGGATGCGTCTGGAATTTTCAAAAAGAACAGCATTAAGGAGTCAGATATATGAAAAGAATAGCAAGATTTGAAAAGGTAAGTTTCGGACAATTTTCAGATGGCTGGGATGGTACATTTCAGGCAATAGAAAAGGGAGAAAATAAAGATCAAAGCAAAGAAACACTTAAGGAAATTTACGATCGGATCAAGCTGCCTCGACGTGCAACGGCAGGAAGTGCGGGATATGACTTTTTTGCTCCGGTTGACATTATACTGAATCCAGGAGAAACGATTAAAATTCCGACAGGCATCAGGGTTTGGATGGAACCGGAATGGGTGTTAAAATGTTATCCGAGAAGCGGACTTGGGTTTAAGTTTCGTCTGCAACTGAATAATACGGTTGGAATTATTGACAGTGATTATTATAATTCGGATAATGAAGGCCATATTTTTGCAAAACTGACAAACGACAGTAATGAAGAAAAAACAGTTCAGATCAAAGCCGGAGAGGGCTTTATGCAGGGGATTTTTGTGGAATATGGGATTACCGTTGACGATGCTGCAACTGATGTGAGAAATGGAGGATTCGGAAGCACGACAAAATAAAACACGGCTCTGACATTTAGGGCAGAGAATAAAAGTGGATCAGGGGGATGTTTTTTCGGCTTACAAAAATGTAAGAGTCTCCCGGTGAAACGTAAGCTAAAAGGATGGAAGAAAGCGGATAGATTTTATATATTGAATATGCAGCGGGGAAATGCTTTTACGAAAGAGGAGGATACGTTTCAGATGAAAATAATAAAAAGACTGCTTTCTTTTATTTTTTTATGTGTAATCATTGCAGGAGGAGTTCTTGGATATAAAGGCTATGAGGAGTATAAAAAGGCTCTGTCAGAAGAAAGTGTGAAAGAGATGGCTGCAAGGATTGAAGAGCAGCCGAATTATACGACGATAGATGAATTGCCGCAGACTTATATAGATGCTGTTTTGTCAGTGGAAGATAAACGGTTTTATGACCATTTCGGGGTCGATCCGATTGCGGTCGGAAGAGCCTTTTTTAATGACATCAAAGCGGGAGCTTATGTAGAAGGCGGCAGCACGATCACCCAGCAGCTTGCAAAAAATCAGTATTTTACGCAGGATAAGAAGATCGTACGGAAAGTGGCGGAAATGTTTATGGCGTTTAAGATCGAGTCCGAGCTTGACAAAGATACGATTTTTGAGTTGTATGTAAATTCTATTTTCTTTGGAAATGGATATTATTGCGTGGCAGATGCCTCAAACGGCTATTTTGGTAAAGTTCCGTCGGAGATGAATTTTGACGAATGTACCCTTCTTGCCGGAGTGCCGAATGCTCCGACAAACTATAATCCTACAGCCAGTCCCGAACTTGCACGGCAGAGACAGAAACAGGTCATCGAGAAAATGAAAAAAGCCGGATATCTTGAAGAATCCGTTGATTAGCATGGTAAACCGTTATAGCGTAAAAAGAAATAATATATTAAAAAGCCGATCGAATAAAAAAATAAAAAAAGGGTATTCTAACCATAGAAAATGTACTGTCGGTATCCGGCAGAAAAAAGGGGAAGTTTCTATGGTAGAAAAAAATACGAAAAAGTTAAACAGTTCATTTGAAGAAAATATAAGATATATGAATGAGATTCTTCCGGTTAAGGAAAGTTTTGATATTATCCGAAGGGAGATCATAATAGGCGGAAAGGCGTCTGTGTTCTATTACATTGATGGATTTATAAAAGATGAAGCAATGTTAAAGATCATGGACTCCTTTCTTTCTGTATCCGAACAGGATATGCCGAAAGATGCAGAAATATTTATTCAGAAACATGTTCCTTATGTGGAAGTAGAAATCTTGGAAGATTTTGATCAGGTGATCCGCAACGTCCTCTCCGGTCCTGCCTGCCTGTTTATTGATGGATATAAGGAATGTATTGCTCTTGACTGCAGGACATATCCGGCGAGAGGAGTCGATGAACCCGATAAGGATAAATCGCTTCGCGGATCAAGAGACGGATTTGTAGAAACAATCGTATTTAACACAGCTCTGATGCGGAGAAGGATTCGGGATCCGCATCTTGTTATGGAGATGACGGAGGCAGGGCAGTCTTCGCGTACAGATATTGCGATTTGTTACATGAAAGACAGAGTGGATCAGGAACTTTTACAAAACTTAAAGAAAAGGATTGAAACATTGGAATTAAATGATCTGCGGATGAATCAGCAAAGCCTTGCAGAAGCTCTTTTTAAACGAAAATGGTTTAATCCTTTTCCGAAATTTAAATATACAGAGCGTCCGGATACGGCAGCGGCATGTCTTTTTGAAGGGAAAGTTGTAATTCTTGTAGATAATTCTCCGTCGGCAATGATCCTTCCTACTTCGATTTTTGATATGATAGAGGAAGCAAATGATTATTATTTTCCGACAGTAACAGGAATGTATTTAAAGATTACAAGAACGCTGATCACAGTTGCAACGGTATTTTTTACACCATTATATTTATTATTTATGCAGAATATTGAATGGCTGCCTGAAGTGTTTCGTTTTGTAGAGGTGCAGGATACAGTAAATATTCCGCTTGTCTTTCAGTTTATTATTTTAGAATTGTCGATTGACGGACTTCGTCTGGCGGCAATGAATACCCCGACAATGTTGAGTACGCCTCTTAGCGTGATTGCGGGTATTGTGATGGGCGAATTTTCGGTACAGTCCGGTTGGTTCAACAGTGAGGTGATGCTGTACATGGCGTTTGTAGCTGTGGCAAATTATACACAGCCTAATTTTGAATTAGGATACGCGCTGAAATTTATGCGTCTTCTTCTTTTGGTTTTGACGGCATGTTTCAATCTGTATGGATTTATAATTGGGTGTATTTTGGTGTTTTGTTTCCTCGTATTTAATAAGACATTATCAGGACGAAATTATATGAATGTAAAACTAAATTAGTTTTTGGCTTCTGATTCAGATAAATTTTTATATAGGACAGTTTTTCGTTGAAAAACACAATAAAAATCTGATTATCCGCTAAAACACAGTATCTATCAGCATTTTCAAGGGAACAAATACATCAATTTACTACTTATTTACTACCATTGAATGAGCCTTGATACGCCAGTTTTCCTAGATATGCAAAGATATGGTACAGCACATCAGTATTGAAACAAGAAAAAAATTGAATATTTTATAGACTATGGAACGCCTAAAATGACGTTCCTTTTCTATTTTCAGCCGTTCTTATTGGACGGCTATTTTATTACCCAAAATGAAAGGAGCATTAGATTTATGAAAAAGACATTGAAACGATTGTGTACGGGCTTCTTAGCTCTTGCAACT
>ENA-ORUW01000522-ORUW01000522.1-human-gut-metagenome-genome-assembly--contig:-NODE-522-length-37496-cov-38.801287_pt1 | contig 37496 bp, 59 predicted proteins | sample MGYA00242088_ERZ509227 | MGnify/ENA primary metagenome ERZ509227 (study PRJEB26280, sample SAMEA2338816) | human gut metagenome | biome: human gut; feature: human-associated habitat; material: faeces... | reverse complement strand
CAATTTGGGGAATGCCCTCCCCTTAAGCCAATTTTCATTCTTTCTCTTCCTCCTGCTCTTCTGTTTCAAATGCTTTTTCCAGCTCCTCTACGGATACTCTGCCAAATTCGTTCTGTTCGCTCATGTTCTCACCTCCTTGTGCGATGTCGCACAATAAAAGAGGACGATTACTCGCCCTCCTGCTCCTGTGATTTATTTGTTAAAACATCCAGTGCTTTTTTTAACGCTTCCGGATATTTCACACCCATAATTCCAACATTTTCCAAAATCGAGATACCCTCATTTGCTATAAATGCCAGTACTACGGCTGTACGGATGTAGTCTACGCCGAGAGTAACATCCAATCGGTATGCAATAAGTACGATCAGGAGAGATACTCCTTTTCTGCACAAGCCTTTCCATGCAGAGTAGCTACTCAGTGCCCCGTTTTCCGACTTGTTGCTCTTTTTCCAAAAGGCTGCGATCAGCAATCCAAGAACAAAGTCTACACCCATAAAAATAAGTAATGTAGTCAAGTCCTCGGACCATCCTCCGATCAGGTTTACGAATCCTCCAGCAATAGCTCCAAACACCATGCATAAAAACGCTTTTACATTTGCCAACTGCTCCATTTTCTTCATATCCTCACTTTCCTTTCTGATTTTAAAGTATAAAAATAAGACCATCACGGTCTTGCTCTAATCTCCATATTCACTCCTTTAGTCATCCGTAATCCATGTGATAGACAAGTGCCTCTCTGTCCAATTTGGGTTATTGACATAGATTGAAATTCCACCGTCTTTGCTGATTAGATATCGACCAGTTCCAAGGATCCGGGAGCCGGACACCTCGTTGTAAGGTGTTCTGATGTCGAGCACTGGGCGATACCCAACAGGGATTCGCACCTCGTTAAACGCTCCGAAGCTTCCGCTATTCGGGAACTGCGCAAGCATTGTGATATTACATGTTACCATACACCCTCTCCTTTTTAACTCTACACGGATGTTATTAGCGGAGTTTGTGCTTGTATATGGACCTTTCACGGTGCCGGAATCGTAATTGCGATACGCATATATGCTTATACGTGGGGATACAGAATTTCTTGCATATATCATTTCATCCTCAAACTGGATTGTCGTTGCTTTTCTTGTATTTTCATTTGTAAACATGATGTTTTGCAAGTTCACGCTCATAGTAGCTCGATCTGTTGTCGGAGCCTTACCAGAGAAAGCCAAATACGCATTACTCAATGACGCAACATTTTCCACTGCTCCTTGCACGATTTTCTTGCTAATAATCTTTCCGGATGTAACATCGATAAGCATTGTTCCATTCTTATCCTTAATAAGTCCGGCAGTTACAGTTCCAAGATCTGCCGCTATCGCACTTAAAGTCTGTGCGTTTAAGTTATCAACAGAAATATAATGGATCACCCACCTACTTCCATCCCACCGCTTGATCGGCTGACCGGATGCTGTCTGCCATAACTGGCCAACTTTAGGATTTGACGGAGCCGTAGAAGATACAATTATGCCACTTGGTCCTGTTGCTCCTGTAGCACCGGTCGCTCCCTTATCACCATATGCTCCGATGATACATGGTGCTGATTGATACGTGCTACCATTTGTATAGGTAACAACTTCATAATTCCACAGATATTTTTTTGACGCCGTTATTGCTTGTACAGTTGTAGTCCATCCTGATGTGGACGCCGACACACCACTTCCGCTTGCCGTTGCAAGATAATAATTCGTGATAGACTTTATTCCGTTTCCAGTTGCTCCTTGCGGTCCCGTTGCACCAGTTGCCCCCTGCGGTCCTTTCGGGCCAGTCGCTCCTTGTGGCCCCTGGGGACCTGTTGCACCTGCATTCCCTTGAGGTCCTTGTGGACCGGTAGCTCCTGTTGTTCCTTTGTCTCCGTATATCCCGATTATTTTTGGTGTAGTGGTCGCTGTTGTATTATCTGTAAACGTAAATTTTTCATAGTTCCACAAGTATTTATTTGTTGCTGTCATCGTAGGAATTGATGTACTCCAACCGCTTAACTCCGTTGTAATTCCTGTTTTTGTGGAAGAAATCAAATAATATTCCGTAATAGTTTTTATCCCTCTTCCAGATGACCCCGCAGGCCCTTGTGGTCCTGTCGCACCTTGTTCTCCTTTAATCTTCGCCCACTTATAAGATCCAACACTTGCAGGATCGGACTGATTGTAATCCACACAAGTACCGATATACGTTCCCACATCTTCTCCGCTGTTTCCGGTAAACGTTTTTCCTCCATCATTAGAATATTTAATGTGAAGATAGCTTGTCTTGCCGTTTGCGCCATTTGTCCCCGGAATCCCCTGCGTTCCCTGTGGTCCTTGCACTCCCTGGAAGCGTGACCAGGCATATTTCTTTGGATCTTCGCTATCTGCTTGCGTAAAATCTACGTAAGTACCAATGTATGTAGACGGCGTTTCCGTCATCTGGCTACTTGATGTAGGATTCGCAACTGAGGAATACTTAATATGAAAATAGGTGGACTGTCCGGCTGGTCCCTGCGGTCCAGTAGCACCTGTATTTCCTTGAGGTCCCTGTATTCCCTGTTCACCTTTAGGACCTTGTATTCCCTGCAAACCCGGGACTCCCTGAGGACCACGTTCCCCCTGTTCGCCTTTTATTTTTGTCCATGTATACTTCGTAGCATCTGTACTATCTGCCTGTGTATAATCCGTGTACTGCCCGATATAGAGCTTATTTGTACCATCCGTGGTGGAAAATCCCGTCTTGCCATCTGCACTGTTTGCGTAGGCGATATGTAGATACGGGGTCTTTCCATCCGCTCCCGGCTTTCCGGGTGTTCCGTTTTCCCCGTTTGCGCCTTTGATCTTGCTCCATGCGTATTTTGTTGGGTCTGTGCTGTCGTTCGGAATAAAATCGACATACATTCCGATATATTCCCGATTACTGTCGGATACAGAAAAATCTTTAGACCCATCTGCGCTGTTTGCATAAGCAATGTGGGTGTACTGTGTTTTTCCGTCCTTCCCATCTTTTCCCGGGATTCCCTGATCCCCTTTTGGACCCTGTATACCATCCAATCCCGGAGCGCCTTGTGGACCCGGAGGTCCCTGTTCGCCTTGCTCTCCTTTCTCACCTTGCGGACCCTGTTCCCCGTCTTTTCCATCCTCTCCATCCATTACATCCGTGATTGTGACCTCGTAATACCCACGTTTTATCCCATTTTCTAGAGCCTCAAATGAGTACACCGCCTTTGTATCCACGTCAGTAGCATTTACCGTAACGCTCTTACCAACATAAAACTCATGTCCATCCTTGCTCCATCGGAATTGTAGCTTGTCTGCCACATCCACGCCGTTATCGTAAGCGTAAGCTGTCAGAGTAGTGCTACCGATGCCATTTTTAAAGATAATGCCGTTGTTTGTTGAGATAGAGCAAGTATAAACCTTATTTTTATTAATAAGGTCTTGCATCCTCTGTAATAAGCTGTCTGATATTTCCGATGTCAGCTCTTTGTAGTTTGTAAATACCGTCTTTGCTGTCTTTGGATTTGTAAGACTGCGCACCTGTTCGGACACTCTCGCCTGTAGATAAAGCACTGGTGTCCACTCCTGATCCTGCATCCTCACGGTGTCCCCGATGTTGGTGTCAAAATATCCATCAACCTCGTAGGTCACTACTGGTTCGGATGCTGTTTTAAGATCAGACAGAGCCATGCTATAGAGCTTGTCCTTGCTGTCTGTATCGTACTCTTTTCGCATCAGGATATAAGCATCAGCCTTATTTACGATATTGGATGGGAACCGGTCCCTTGCCTGTGGTGCCCGGATGATTGCGCCGTCTGTAAAGTACTCGATATTGCCGTTTTCATCGTATTCTTTCTTGTCAAGACCATTGATTGTCAGACCGTCCTTTCCGGTCGGCTGGATGCAGGTGTAAAGCTTCTCGGCATCTGTGGTTTTTCGAATTCCGGTAATTCCTTTCCCGTACCGCAGTACAATGTCATTCCGGTATTCTCCGACTCCGCTGTCTGTATCGGAGTGTTTCCGATATACATTTAGGACAATCTCTTTTAAAGAGTAGTCTCTGTTCAGTACTGTCTCAAATTCGATCTCCGCAGAAAATACGTTTGCCAAGGAAAACAGCCTTTTAAGCACGGATGTTGTGCCCGTCCACTCGTTGGTAATTCTCTTGTCTGATACCTCGTTGAGCCCCAATTTTAGCGTTCTCTCAGCATCAAATACGGCAAGGTACTCTTCAAAGCTCATTGCTTTTCCAGCTTTGTATTCTCCAGCATCCTCGTTAATAAGCTCAAACGACAGTGACCATGCCGTAGCAGTAATCGTCTGTTCCGTTTTATCGGTATTTACAATGTTTAAGTAGTATGATTTCCCCTTGTAAGTAAATGCCACCTTATTCCCAGCTTTGATATGCTGTGCGTCTGGATGCTTTGCATTTACCGTAAAAGTGTAAGTATTCGCCGTACCCTGTAAGTATTCGTGTAGATCATCATTCCAGTAGTGCATGGACTTTTTATGTGCATTATCCATAAACGCTACTGGCGTGTTATTTGCGCTTAAAATCGCAATTCTGATGTTATCCATTACAAATATACCTCCCGTATTTTTGCTTTAATATGCGGCGGTGGAGATGAAAAGGAAGAATAGCAGAACTGGACTTCCGTTGTCCCCGGTGGAACTTTTGGATAATTGGATCCATTAATCTCATCTCCTTTTGCCGGCATCCCGTTTACATAGACCTTTGTACTCTCTCCGTCTATAGACACCACATCTCCGGCACGATACCGGTTCGGCACATCCTTATACTTATCGACATTGTCTTTCCGGAATCGGATGCTTTTTAAATAGTTGTGTGTGACGTACTGGTTTGATAGATTTCGGTCTCCCCACTGCCCGATCCAGATCTGGATTTTTTCGCATTCCATATCCTTTATTTCCGGTATGTTTCTCTCCATATAGCTTCCATACCAGAAAATCCGCAGCTTTTCTCCCTCTTTTAAAAAGTCATTATGGCATCCCATTTTTAGGTTAAACGGATTGCCCTCGTAGGCTGTCGGCTGGAATTCTTCTCGTCTGATTAAGGTGTTCCCGGGGGCAAACCACTCGATACGTGCCGTATTTCCCGTGGAATCACTCTTGTTAATAGACATGGCACAGATCACTTTGTTATCTCCGGTCAAAAAAGCGATTGTCTGCGCTCCTGTCTGCCCCATCAAGCCGGTTTCGAACCAGTGCTGGGTGTAACAGTAAAAGTTCTTCGCTCCACGTCTGCCCTCGCTGTCCACCGGGATAGTAAGGGTTTTCATTCCACCGTTCCAGTATCCGGATGTTGCTTGTCCACCTTTTAATGCCATCACATTGTATCCAGCAACATTCTTGACTTCAAGTGTTCCCTGTGTGGTGTTTTCCGGATTCTGATAAGAGGTCCCATGATCGTCTTGAAACAGACTGTAACCGTTAAACAGTTCTTCAGATGCTTCGTAATTCTCTCCGTCCGCCTCTTCTTGCTTGCCTAGCTGGATCACTCCATACTGGCTTACCAGTCCGATAAAGCCGTTTTCGTGCTGATGTGCGATCTCGTAGTCCACATCCGCCCACTCGGTACCGTTGTTTTGGATGGTGATTGTCTGGTAGCCGTCTTTTTGTACTCCGTCAAAGGTAAATTCTGCGGTTGAGTACGCTACCCCATCCGGAATGAGCCATGTGATTGATCCGCTACTGTACATGTCATCCTCTTCCAGTACCGGCTCTCCATCTACAATCGCGTCATAATAAATAGTCGGCTCGTCAGAAAATATCAATCTTTTCGGTTCATCACTGTGCAGAATCTCTGCCATCCTCCGGCGGAACTCGCTTAATTCCCTTGCTGTAGAGTTCGCAATCTGAAACTCCATCACGATCTGCTTTGGAGAGTATGTGGAATACAGAAATTCTCCAGCATTTATGTTTTCGATACTTCTCGTGTTGTTTGTTATAGACGGCGTTAAATTCCGGTCAAGCCTTGTAATCTTAACCGGAATCTCCACGCCTCCATATGTTGCTTTAAGCAAGCCCAACTCTCTCACCTCCTAATAGTTTCTCGAAATCATCCATCTTTTTTATCATCGGTCTTGCATATCCAAACGTCTGCTGTGCGACAACTCTTCCGTCCAGCGTCGTTGTCAGATTGATATTTAGATTAATATCCTTTTCGCCCATAATCTCCAAGATTGATTCCTTAATATAGCCTTTTAACGATCTCAGCGGCGTGATTGCTTCTGCTTCTCTTTCCGCAGCACCACCGATTCCTCCAGACGGCATCTGGAATAATGCTGGTTTCGTAAGGATTCCACCATCTTTAAACCATTTCACGTCCAACATCGGCAGACTCGGTAATAGATCGGACAAATTGATATCTCCAATACCATCCTCGTACCCAACTCCACGATAAGCAGCCGCAAGGCTTCCATACGTAGACACTGCGTACCGGATGGATGCAAGCATATTAGATAGTGGATCGTATATATTTTTGTCATATCCAGCCATCGCATAGGCTCTAAATGTTGGGTCAATGACCTGCATGAGTCCCTTAGATGGCGTTCCATTAATCGCGTTGATATCCCAGTTGTTGATCGCATTCGGATTTCCACCGGATTCTGTCTGCATCTGGTACAACAATCTCTGTAAATTTGCTTCTGAATACTGCCCTGTCATCTGCAGTGCTCTTATTGCAAGCGTTCTCCACTGCTCCACACCGGCACTCGGATTGTAATTAACGTTCGATTGCGTATCAAAAATTCCATTTACAAATCCGACCACGCTGTCAAACACCGTATTCACCGCTCCTTTCGCAACGGAAATCCAAGGTTCAAACGCTCCAGACAAATCTGTAAATTTATCGATTGCAATCTGCACGATTTTGCTCGGGTGAGTGATATAGTCCCACACACTTCCGGTAAAGTCTTTAACTGTATCCCAGATCCCGCCAAAAAAGTCGCCGATTCCACTTGCAAAGTGCGGAAGTTCTTCCAGAAAACTCTTTGTCTGGTTCGCCGGCATTATCTTTGTTCCTTTTTTCATCGGCAATACCACATCACGTCCTTCTGGGATGAACGGTTTTCCGTCCGGAGGTATAATCATTTCTTTATATGTAGAGCCTTTCTGGTCATTTACGACACCAATCGTATCTCTTTGTAGTCCGTCTGTTCCGGATGCGAATTTCGGATAATTCCATTTATCGAATCGCATGTCCGAACCAACTGCATCCAAAATCCAGTTTACTCCTCCGATTACTCCATTAACTGCTCCGCCAATAACTCCAACAATGGTATTTGCAATCCCTTTTAAAATCGCACCAAGCGAATCTCCTAAGGCTTTGAATCCAGCTTTTAAACCGTTAAACATCCCCTCGAAAATGTCATTTATTCCGCTGCATAGCGTTTCGATGTCTCCTGTAAAGATTCCGGCAAATGTTTTTATAATTCCTTTTATCGTTTGGAATGCAGAAGAAAACACGCCTTTAATCAATTCGAATGCCACTTTGATAATGTCAACGATAGTTCCAAATACTCCATCAAAAAGACCTTTAATCACTCCAAGCGCCGTATTGATAAACGGAGAAATGAATGCGAATAGATTTTGAACAGCTTCCATGATTTGCGCTCCATATTCATTCCAAAATCCGGTAATTGCGGAAAGCGCATCTTGAAACGCGTCTTTAATAGCCTCCAACGCAGGTCCGATATAGGTGTTATATACATTCTCTGCAAATTCGCTCACTGCACCTATTACAGTATCTATAAAACTTTTAATGTCATCTCCAAACACACTTAAGACCATTGCTATAGCAGATATCGCACCAACAACTTTTAGTGCTGTTCCGACGATTGGCAACAATATACCTCCAAGCATCTTTATAATTGCAATAATAGGGGCAATCGCTAATGCAATCGCAGACAATCCAGCAAATACCTCGATGAAATTACGAACCGGTTCCGGCAATTTTTCGAACTGCTCCATCAAATCTGCGAATATTTCAAACACTGGTGTCAGCATTTCCGCGATATCCTCTCCAATCGGAGCGAATGCATCAGAAACCTTTCGCATAGCTGCTTCCATCTCCTGCGCAGATGTAGTCGTGTTATCCTGTAATTCCTGTGCTTTTCCGCTTACATCTGTATATGCATCGCCAACAGATGTAAGAGACTCAATAACCTTTGTACCACCGTCTTCTGCCATTGTTCCGAATGCAATAGCCGACTTATTCAGCTTATCCTGTTGATTTTCAGTGCCCTGAATATCTTTCACAATTTCGTCTATGACCTGTTTCTGTGTAGCTCCTCCTTGCTGCCATTGCGAAAAAGCATCTTTCACAGACTGACTCCACTTTCCTGTGCCTTCCTCTAATTGCCCTGTTTCCTCATTCAAATTCCAGAACGTGTCTGAAATCGTTCCATCAGAAAGTCTCGTTGTCACTTCGTTGATTGAATCATTTACCTTGTCAAGATTATACGCTCCGCCTTCAAGACCGTTCTGTAATAGCTGGAAATATTCCTGTGCAGAATATCCCGCTTCCGCAAATTTTCCAGAATACTCAGACAGGTTATCTCCTAACTCATTCGTCTTGTCGAGTCCATCCTGAGTCCCAGCAACAAGCATATCCATTGCATCTTCCGCTTTCATCCCGAAATGCTTCATTAGCCCGTTGACACCTCGTAGACTCTCTGTCATGTCAATTCCATAGGTTTCTTCCAAGACAATAGCTTGTTCCGTAATCTTTTCGAGCGTCACATCATCTAAGCCTTTTAAGTTGTCTTTCACGATGATAACAGCTTCCGCAACTGCATCCATGGAATCTCCGAGTCCATGTTCGTAAACTCTCTTAATCAAATCTGCACTGTTTTCTGCAACTTTTCCGGTTTCATCAAACCTTGCGTTTACTTTCGCAGTTGCATCTTCAATATTCTGGAAACTTTCAACTGCTTTTTCTCCGATTTCAAAGAATTTATCTCCAACGCCAGAAAGCTGATCGGCTGCTTCCAATAAATTCCCAGATGTTACCGCATCTTCAACTCCCTCAATAGCATCTGTGGCATCATCTGAACTTGTTTTGAGCTTGTCGATTGCAAGTCTCACTTGATCGATTCCAGATTCATCAATCTGGTTCAGTGCAGTTTTTAGTTTTCCGATATCAGAATCAGCACCGAGTACTGACCTGCCTATCTTGTTAAGCGCTACTGTCAGATCGTCACTGTTCGCCGTTCCATTTTTTATGGCATTCGTCAGCCTCGTTCCGAGGATGTCCTGAAAATCATCTAGGGACTTTCCGGTTGCTTCAAACAGCGTCTGCAACTGCTTCGTGCTTTCTTTTAGGGATTTCTGCTCAGTCTCCATTCGACTAATCTGCGTGGTGTAAGATTTTAAATCCTGTTCCGTCTTCGCAATTTCCCTCTGAAATTCTCGGTATTCTTCTGCTCCAATGTCACCAGATTTGAACTTCTTTTCTACTTCTCCCTGTGCCTGCTTTAAGGCTTCCAGCTTTTCCTTGGTATTTTCGACCTGTTTACTTAATAACTCCTGTTTCTGTGCAAGCAACTGCGTATTCTTCGGGTCAAATTTTAATAATTTATTTACAGAGCTTAATTCGCTACCAAGACTTTTTGATGTATCTTCCGCGGATTTCAAAGCTTTGCTGAGTGCCGTTGTATCCGCACCGAATTTAATTGTGATTCCTTTTATCTTCTTTGCCACTTTCTCACTCCTTTAAAAGTTATCAAAATCTTCCTGTGTTGCTTTTCTTGCAGTGGGCTTTTCATCCTTTTTCTGATTGTCGATATACTCCTGCACATAGTCCAGACAGTCTCCGATCGTCATTTCTTCCATGTCTTCGCTGGTTAATCCAACCTGTCGGCAAACATAAAAAAAAGACTCATTCGTAAACGGTTCTCCGCTTGATGAATCTTTGTCACTTATTTTTTTTTACTTGTCGGCATGGTGTCTGTAAGCAGATCCTTTACTTCTCCCATGATTTCATTGAGCGGGAATACTTCGAATCCATCCAACCACTCCAATGGATCAGGAATCGTCCTGTCTGCTGTTTTCGCCATTGTCCAGATGATGTCGTAAAATACTTCCATGTCCATGTGGTCAAGAGAAGCAAAAGAAATATCCTGTATTCCAAAATTCCTTTTCGTTCCTTTTCCAAACACTTTCGCTACTTTCATCAGGTCTGCAAAATAATCTCTTCCAAACTGCGCTTTATATCTCTTCGGCAACGCTGCTGTTGATTTTAATTTCACTTGTTTTTCGTCAATGTAAATTGTTTTTTCCATAACATCCTCCACTTTTTCTATTTGGGCAGATCACTCCGCCCTTTATTTCGCTTTACCTACTTTTGCCTTTCCAATCTTCCCCCTGCCTACCAAGGCGAGGTCTTCAGGGGGTGCTATTCCCCCGATTTTTCATATACTGTTGTATACCAAGAGTTATATGTTGCTTCGTCAACTCCTGCCGCTGTGGATGCTTTAACTAAGTTGTCTGTCGGTCTCGGACTTGCCACAAGCGAAAGTTCTGTTGTGTTCGGTTCTCCACTGTCTTTTGTTGTACTTCCGACAGATGGTCTGTTTACAGAGCAGTAATAAAAAAGGTGTCTAGTTGCCTTGGCATCTCCCTGAAATTCAAACATCAGTGCGATATTCGCTACCTGTGCGTCAGAGTTTTCGAGAATCACACCTTTTTCTGTTTTCTCCTCTTTTAACACTTCTGTCCGGAATTCTTCCGGTACTCTTGCAAGCGTAAGTGTACCCTCGTATCCCTGATTATTTGCGTTGGTGTAATAATCAATATCATCTGCTTTAAACCGGATCAGGTCACCGCTCTTGTCGAATGTGATACTTACCGCTCCAGGTAATCTCTTGGGCGATCCGTATGTGATTTTTCCGCCTTCTCCTTCTGTAATAACAGCGTAATAACAGTTTCTTAACCCGAATTCTACTTTGTTTTCTTTTCCTGCCATGTTCTTTACCTCCTATATTTCAATTTCATATGCTTTCAAATACATATTTTCAGATTCTAAAAAACTCTCGTACGACTCATACTGGAGCTCATTGTTATTTAGTAGTTGCTTTACTTTTTTCTCTAACTGCAAGTCTTTCTGATCTGTGTATACCTCGATCGTGACGGCATATCCCTCGTAATACACGGTGTCATCCGCATAAAATCCGATATCCTCGTCCACATAGTATACGATGTACGGTAATTCTGGTACTTGACCGACTGCAAAACAACGATACGCAATCGGAAGATTGAGTGATTTTAACTTGTCTTTTAATTCTGGCAATATCATTTCACAGTCTCCTTCCCAATTCTTCTACATATTCTTTCACGCATTTTTGCTCCACTTCTTCAATATGTGGATACGCCTGTACTTGTCCTATCTTCCTACCGCCACGCTTTAATTGATGTCCTTTTTCCAGCAAATGTGTCAGTCGATATGTCGGATCTTTATTGTATACCGTGATTCCGCTTCTACCTGTTGTTCTTGTCCAATTTTTCGCATAAGTTCCGCCATTTTTACTTTTTGGACTTTCTGCTTTGAGCATTCTCACAGCTTTCTCCGATACATTCATCGCGACATCAGCAGTTGTTTCCTTTACTTCCTCTGTATATTCTTCCATCTGCCGCATAATTTCTCTTGCGAGTTTGTCAGCACTTATGCTTTCGCTCATTTTTCGATCCTTTCCGTACAGGTCAATTCCAGTTCTTCTGCGCTGATCTGATACGTTTTCACCACTTTCAGTTTCTTTCCGTGGAATCGGATATACCTCTGTCCTTCATATTCATAAGGATGCACGATTAAAATCCCTGAAATTTCCATGTTGTTCTGTCCAGCAAGGTAGAACTCATTTCTGGACACTTGCTCTTTACAGCACCAGATCTCCTGTTCCGTTTCAATCGGTACTTGCTGACCGATCTCATCCTCTTCATACCCGTTGGAAGATATCAATACTACTTTTTCATCCCATGTTCGATTCATTCTGCACCGCCTTAATCATCAGATTGTTCAACCGAAACCGGATGCTCCTCGGAATCACTCCATCTTCTGGATGATTGTACTTCCACGTAGCCCAATCCAGCACAAGCAGGATGTGGTCATATCTTTCTTCCGTAATACGAACGCCGCATACATTTTCGCATTCGTCCAGAATACCATCTATGATCGCATAAAGGACGGAATCCCTACTATCTGTAGAGATTCCAAGTCTGTCTTTTAATAGTTGCAATACAATCACTCTCATAAGCATACTCCTTATGAATTCGCCATGATCCCCTGTTTTTTCATCTCCGCAAGAATCGCATTGATTTTATTTTTCAGGTCAGTCGCTGTTTCTGTGGACAAATCTGCAATCAAAGCCATCTGTTTTACGCCACCAAGCGTTGTTTTATTCGCCGCTGGAAGAGTGTAACTTGGTCCCGCTGGTCCCTGTGCGCCCGGTTCTCCCTTGTCTCCTTTTGCGCCTGCAGGTCCTTGAATCCCCTGTTCTCCTTTTGCTCCCGCCGGTCCTGCTGGTCCTGCTGGTCCTACTGGTCCTACCTGCTCATTCTTCACGCCCTGCTCTAACTTATTCAGTTTCTCTGCTGTAATAACGTCATCATTATTCCATGTAGTTGGTGTATATGCCATTATTATTACCTCCGTCTCTTATTTTGTTTTACCTACTTTTGCCTTTCCGACTTTCCCTCTGCCAACTAAGGCTACATCGTCAGAGGGAATTATTCCCCCGGTGTGTATGTAATGTAGAATCCGGCATTTGTATCTGTTTTCTTGACATCATATCTCACAATACCGGCAAGCAGTTTTCCGTAAATCTGGTTGTCTACCCATTCAACGCTTGCCTGCTTGCGGTCAAAAAATGCGCAGAATGATTTTGGATCGCCAACAAAACCTTTCAGTTCTCCAGTTTCTGCGATCATATCGTCGTCCAGAACAACTACCTCTCTTCCAAACAGCATTTTCCCACTTGCGGAAGTGATGGAATCTTGCAGTAGATATCTTCCGTTTTTGTCTTTCAACTTGTCCAGCTCGGCATACAAGGAAGCTGAAATGATGAATTTTACAGGATACACTTTCTTGATTTCTTTGTTCACCAAATCTTTCAACCCATCCAGCCCTGTAACACTTTTCGCTGTTGCACTCTTTAATACAGTTGCGATATCTGTATTTCTTGTATTTCTGGACTGGTCATTGATTTCATCCCGGATCAGACCTGTTACATCATAGTCAGCGTCATCAATAGCCTCCTGAGAAATCGGAATATATCCTCTTCTTGTTGCGATGCTATAGTCGATATTTGAGATTTTTGGTTTGGAAAGCTCTGGGTTCTGTTCCAGTTCTTCAACAGTAGACATTTTACTTCCAGATTTCGCAATTACTGGATATTTTCCAGATGAACTGTTTACGCTTACATTCTTCACGTAATTTCCCAGATCCACTACATCTTCCGGCTTTTTCTGAACAGCCAGCATTTCTACCGGGATCAGGATTCCTGCATCTACTTCTTTAAAGCCCCCTTCTCTCACCTGCCCTTTTGATTTTACAAATGAGTTAATCGCACTTCTCATTTCTTCAATTTCTTCTTCATTTCTTCTACCCATGTCTTTTTTCTTCTCCCTTCTTTCCGGTGTTTTTTCATACTCCTTCATCTGCTCGCGAAGTTCAGATAATTTCGTCTCTAATTCACTTTTTCTTTCGTTGTGAGCATCTCTCTCCTGCTCGAACTTCTCGATCTCTCCATCAACAACACCTCTTTCCTCTTCGGTGTTCGCTTCACTGATCGATGTTTCCAGTTCCTTTTCTCTTGTTTCAAAATCTGCGTCTTTTCCACGCATTTCTTCCAGTTCCTTTTCTTTGTCTGCGATCTGTTTCGCAAGCATCAACTGTCTTAAAGCCATTACTTTTCTCCTTTCAGTCTTTTAATAGCGTTGTTTCTCCACTGCTCCACTTGTTTCTCTCTGTACTGCTCCACCTGTGCGTGTCTCGCCTGTACGCCCGTATCTTCATAAGCCGGGAATGTGCATACAGACACTTCGAGCAGATCAACTTCTTGTATTGTCCATTTCACAGTGCCATCATCTCTCCAGTCCGTTTCCTCACGCACGATGTTAAAACCAAACGAGCACTGATCCACATCTCCACGCTTTACCCTCTCATACAGGTTCATTGCGTCTGAATCATTTTCATTGATATCAATTTCGCCCCATAGACCTCTTGTATCGGTTCTCAGATGTAAAGTTCCGACTTTTGTTCGTCCAAGCACAAGTGTGTCATCATGGTTTGTCAGAGCACGGATGTCGTTGCTCATGGTGTTCGCAAATGCTTCTGGTGCAATCTCTTCATAGGCTCCCGGCCACAACTCTGTTTCGGAATTAAACACAGCGAAGTATCCGGAAATTGTTTTCTTTCCGTCCTCCGCTTCTCGTGTTTCAAACTCCGCTTTCCACGATCTGGTTAAGTTTTCTTTTTTTCGTTCTTCCACTATTCATCACCTCCTCTTAGCTTTTTCTGTTCCCCGATCATCCCCTGTGGAATGAAGTTTTCAAGGATGATTAGATCATTCAATCCATCTTTCGGAGAGTCACCAATCAAGTTCAATACATCATTTCCTGTATAAATTCCTCGGATATATAGGTTCATGCCGATTTCTGCAAGCTCTTTGGTGTCATAAGCCATCAAACTCTTTGAGTTGCATTTAAAGTACCAATGCGGGCTCTGAATCAAACCTTTCGTAAGTGTCTGTTGGAATACGTCCGCAATCGACTTCACTCGCGTACGGACAAAGTTGTTGTATTCATCCTTGTTAAAACTTCCGACCCCAAGAAAAAAAGGCGGCACATCCAACAGGGATGCTACCGTCCTCTTATCAATCTCGACCGATTCATTGATTGCGATATCCTTAAGGGATAGTGGTTTTACCTCTGATACTTCTAAAAACTCTGCTGGTATGATCCACGGCTCACCCGGTTTCGATTCTTTCAAATATTTTTCTTTAATTTGCTTTCTTCCGGCTTCATTTGCGAAATCTTCCGACATTGCATCTACCTTAACAATGACGTTTGGCATGTATTGACCGCTCATAAAAGATTTCTTAGTCGCATTCGCTTGTTTCAAGTTCGATGCAATATCTTTCAGAGCCAACCTGTACCCGGTTCCCTTCCACGGATATTCTGGGTTCGGGTTGATTGCAAAGTGCAGCACTTCGCTGGGATCATATTCTTCGCTTCCGTAAATCACCTTATATCCCGTCTGTGTCTCTTCAAAACTTGTCATAGACGGCTTTAATGGGATCAACTCGTCAATGTATCCATCTCTCATCACCGGTAGGACAACTGCGTTCCCGTCACCCGGCAACAACATGGAATATACAATGTTGTATACCCATGCTTTTCTTGTCATTAGCGAATATGGATTGATATCTATCTTTCGTGATAACTCATTCTTAATTCGGATATCTCCATGTGGACCATTTTCCATTAGGTGGATTGTCATACCGGAAACAAGATCGGCAATCTTCTGACACGCTGCCCGAATTTCTGGATTCTGCGCCAGCGTTGTGTACCCTGACGGCAATAAAAAATCAGAGAACGTAGCTCCCTGATACACAAATACTTTATTCTGTGGTTCTGATCTAATGCTTTTCTGCTTCTTTTTCTTCGCCATTTCAATCTCCTATTCTCTCTTTAACCATTTATTTGCTGCATTTCCAAGTGCCATGTCAGCCAACATCTGACAGCACGAAAAGACCCCTGCATCGAATAAGTCAATTCGTCTTACTCCACCGTCTCCATCTACTTTCTCGTATTGGATCATGTCATCCACTTTTTCGATTGCCCTTACATTTTGTACGCAATACTCAAAAGCATCCGAATGTAGATAGTAAAATTTCTTATTCTTCACTTTCACTTCGATATGCCGGAATCCCTCAGACTTCACGTAAAAATACTGTGGCTGATCTTGAATCTTAAATCCAGATTTTTTCATTTTTAAGAAAAACTCTCGTCCGAATTTCTTGTCGAATCCAACAATTTTTATTTTGAATCCCATCTTTTTCATAGAGATAAACCAATTCACAATATCATCTGGGAGCACTGTAGCTGTATTACTCATCGTCAGCCATCCATCCTCTTCCCATCCAAACAGCGGGATGCCATCTTCATCCGCTTTTTTAATTGCGGCCGCCCTCGGGAAGAACGCATGTGTGATACAGATATCAACATCTTTGTACGTTCCGTAAATTGCGCCTGCGGTCAGATCGTGAAGTTTCGACAAGTCGGCTCCGCCATACCATGTAATCGGCAGTTTTGCCAATTCTTCCAGTGTCCAGTTGTATTCATCATCGGATGATCTGAACTCGTTAATGTCAAAGTATGCATTCAGAGCATTTGTAAAGATATTCAGAGTTTTATTCAAATATTCTGCTCTTAGCTGTGGTTCATTCATTGCCTGCGCTGCATCATCCATCAGCTCATCTACTGTAACAGTAACTCCAATTGACGGCGTACACATCTGTAGCACTTCCGGATCATCCAGTGTCGTGATTTCTCCTTTGCTATTCAGGACATTTCCCTCTTTATCCTGATCTGCTTTACAGATAAAAATAAAATATGAATCATATGCCTTATCTGTAATTGTTCCGTTCAATACATCGTGCAGTGTTTTGATTCTGTTTGCGAGAAACCCATCCGGAATATCACCTGCAGTAGAAATACCAATCAGAAGTTTGTTTCTGTATGCTTTCATTGCATTCTTCATCAGGATGTATTTCTTGGCACCAGCTCTCTTCCACGAATGCAACTCATCCAGAATCAGACAGTTACAGTTCAGAGAGTCCAACTTATCTTCTTGGTTGGCAATCGCATACATTTCTGCGGTACCATCTCCGAAATCAATACTAATGGAATGCTCTTGGTTATTGTCTCGGATTCTCAGCTTATCAACATCTCCTCGTAAAGTCTCAACGTTATCTACCAAAAATCCAAAACTTTCCATTGTCTGCTTTACAGAGTTTGCAACAATGTATGTCTTTGCGCCGGAACATCTATCCAAAATACTCTTTGCATCAGCAAGCGCAGCACTAAAGGATGTTTTCCCCTGTTTTCTCGGTAAAAAAATAAGCGCTTCGTTGAAACGCCTGATGTCTGTTCCTTTTCGAAAGAATCCAAACAGATTCACACATACAAATTTTTGCCAGTCGGTCAGCAACATGGGAGTGCCCTTGAAGCTGACTCCATTCTTGTCCTCGCCCTGTACATGGTGGATAGTCTCCTCAATCAAATCGATCACAAAATCGAATTGATCGCTACGGAAATCCAGATCATCTCTTTCAAGGTCTGTTAGAAATCTCCTGCACGCAAGAACTCGATCCTCATTCGCCAGTATTTTTTTATTCGCGATATCCTCCGCATAGCGAACAGCCGTATCGAAATGCGGACTGTTAATATGGGATAAGTCCATTTACTTCCCCTGTTGTTTTTCCAGTAATAATGCAAATGCAGATTTCTCTTTTTTCGGCTGTTCAATCTCCGCATTGTACGTTTTTGCATTTAGCATCAGTCTGTCAGAATACGTCCCAATATCTTTTCGGAGGTTTTCAAGACTCACGAGAATAGGGCTTTTTTTACCCCCACTTTTCTCTGTATCCAGAATCACTTCGTATCCAGATTCTTCGAACTGTTTGCTCAGCACATTGTACTGGTAAATCATATCTGCATAGATCTCAATGACCTGTTTGTACTGCACTTTGTAGGTTCCGAGCTCTTTCATGTATTTAACTGTTCTGTCGATGATTGTTTGCCTTTGCGGTATGTATCTTGCCACCTATTCTCACCTCCTTATCTGTCGGAAAATTTATTTTCAGAATCCCGCGCTATTGGAAAGAGTCCTCTCTCCCGATTCTCCTATGCTCCTGCTGCTACCTCAAAGGGAGGGGGGATACCTCAATCTCTTCCATTTTCATTTCCATTCCAACTTTATCTTTGAACCATTCGACCATGCTCTTTGCTGTTTCTTTATTCATCGTGATTATTTTCATTTCTATTTCTTCGGTTTGGAATGCTTTATCTACATCTATGCTGTAGCTTGCAAATATGTCATCATCATGTACGTCTACGCACGCTTGCCCTATCTTATCTAACGTATTCATAACTTCGTATTCACAATCGCTTGCTTTCCCTCTCCACTTCACTGTATACATCTTGATTTTTTCCATGCTTCAAACTCCCTTCTTCTTTTTCTCTGCCAGTACAATCCAGCAGCTGTGACCTTACCTGTCTTCCTGTCGTGCATCCGATCATGTTGCGCAGTGGACATGCTGATGAGATTCCAGTCCGTCAGTGCAAGCTCTGGATACTCTTCCAATGGATAGATATGGTGTACTGCCGTAGCTTCTGCGTATTTACCGTATCTCTTTGACTCTTGGCATTGATAGCTGTCACGCCTTAGTATGTGTTCTCTTTTCTTTTTCCATTTTCGACTCTCATAAAATTTCATCTTTTCCTCACTAGAAAAGCACCCGGCTTTCGCCAGATGCTCTCTACTATTTTCCATTATTTACTTCTTCTACAAACTGCTTCATCAGCTTTGTAAGCTGTGTTCCCATCGCAACACCCGATTCCTTGCAGGCTTCCTTAAACTCTTCTGCTACCTTCTTGTTGATCTTATATGTTTTTGGAACTAACCCTGCTTTCTCATCCCACTTATCTTGTGGTCTCTGTTTCTTTTCTTCATTACCGAGCACGCTCATCCCTCACTTTCTTTACGAGGCAATAAACCAGCTTTGCTATTCCTACAGCAATGAAGAATATTCCTAACTTCCACAACATCCTTTACACAAATGAGCTTTCATGTTATATTTATTTTGAAGAAGGGCTTTCGCCCCTCTTAGCTAATTAAATAGCTTGTCGAGAATCATTAAAAGGATTCCAACGAATAAGTCCAGAATCGCACTGACCGCTAATGTCTTTATATCGATTTTGGACTTTTTCTTTTGTTTCTTCTTGCTCATTTGTATCTCACCTCCTTACAAGTATATAATATCATATACGTATACGTATGTCAATACTTTTTCCAGAGGTTTTTAAAATTTTATAGGACTACCGCAAAATTGAAATATGTAACTTGGCAACTTTACTAGATTATATAACACAAGGAATAACCTTGCAGTAGTCCACAACGGGTATAGCAGGATTCGAACCTGCGACACATCGGTTAACAGCCGATCGCTCTACCAACTGAGCTATACACCCGTAGGATGCCTTTTATTGACATCCTTTACCCTATCCGCACTCGGGTACTGACACTAAATATAGATTACCGAATCTATTTTTTATTTGTTGTCTTTTGCAGATCTGCGGATATCTGCGTTTTGTGATATCACATGTGACTCTTTACTGCTCCCGGTATGCAGTAATATGTCACAATAGCCGTGTGCAGGGATCGAACCCGCTTGTCCCAACTGACCACGGCATAAAAACACCGCCAGACAAGAAAGGGGAGAAGTCCGGCGGTGTTCCGAATGTTTGGAAAGATTGTTTTAGAACAATATATAATCGTTCTAGAATAATTATATCATAAGTAAAATGTTAATTGTGTTAATCTTTCAGATATTCGCTAATTATTTGTGAAATTCTTCCTCTGCTATATCCAATGATGTCTGCAACCTCTTGCTGCTTCTTACCTTCCACAAATGCCAACTCAAATATCTCTTTAATCTCCGGATCATCAATCCCATTTATGTAGTCTTCAACTTCTTTCTGCTCCTTCAGAATCAGTAGCCTATCCGCTTCTTTTCTTCTGATCTGCCGTCTTACATTCTCTTCTTCGTAAGGGTCATACATTTGTACAGACGTTCTCACTTCGGTGTACGGAAAATCTGCGCTGGATCCCGTTACCTTCCCCATGACAACAGTCGATTCCCGTTCACTGAGTTCTTGTATCTGGTTCTCAATCCGGATAAGTCTATCTTTGTTCGGTCTATACTTTTTCAGTGTTTTCTTGTCCAACTCTATCACCTCCCGGAACAGGATCTTTTATGTTGTATTTCTCTGCTATGTACTCCACAGCGTCCTTATTCGTCCTCTCACGGCTTTTAAAATCACAGGCAAAGGCTTTATGCTCCTGTTGCTTTAAAGCGGTCTCACAGGGCTTTCTCGTTGCCATAGTGTATGCTTCTATTTTCTTCATGATGTCCGCTGTCTCCTTTCTGCATCTAGCTTATTATCACCATTCACTCACCCTCACAGGAAGTATGATGCCTATTATTTCTCCGTAGCGTGTAAACACGGCATCGTAGTATTCAGAGTTTCCTTGGTATTTAATAAGATTTGGCGTGCATCCGTCAAACATTTTCAAATATTTATTATCAAACCAAGCGTATTCCCCTGTTGTCTCGTCTCTTATTGCTCTCAGAATGCTTTTGCCAGTTGTAAGCATTCTGTTTGACAACTTGGCCGCCCTCATTTGGCTCTGAATATTTTCTGTGGAAAAACGTTTCACCCCATCTTCTGGCAATTTCTTCTGCTTATCTATGTCGAGCAAGAAATCTTCTTTCTTCACAAATACAATATATCTACCTTGCGTAATCATCACTTTTCCGTCTATCTCGCCCATCATATACGATCTTGTCTTCACTGCTTCTATCTGCACTTTATCTTCGATTAGCATTTTCTCTTCTCCTTCCTGCGTCTCATGGTTTCCCTGTTCATTCCGTTACCTCAATTTCCTCTCCTGTCAGCTCTTCCAACTTCTGTCGCATTTCTTCCACTGTCATTTTCTTTGGTTCTTTGCGCTCCCAGATGAGTTCGAGGTTGCTTTTAATAAACACATCTTCTATGCGTCTGAGTGATTCCGGAGTAATCCTATAGACTTTAACGATGTCTCCTCCTGTATAACCTTCCCATTTCAAGTCATCATCATAACCGCCTATATGATTGCGTCCGCCTCTTCTCACTACCATCCCGGCCAATACAAGATACATTTCACCATTTCTTTGCTCAACTACCATCCCATCTCTCAGATCTGCCTTGGTAAATTCTTTGTCCATGTAATCACTCCATTCTAAGATTTTATAATTGTACTTTTCCGCAAAATCACGAGTCGAATATTCTCCGCTTCCGTAATAACACGTTCCTTCGTTGCGCATATAATTTGTATTTTTCAAATAACTTTCTCCGTTACACCACTTCATTCCATGTTCGTGCATCTGCTTACAAAAGTCTACCGCTTCCTCCTCAGTCTTACAGTACACCGCAATCTTATTGTCTTTATTTTTAAATTCGTTCCAATTAAATTTTTTCATCTTCCTACCTCACTATCTTTCGCACAATCCAATCCAAAAACACCACAAATAGCAGTATCGGGAATCCCGCAGCCATCAGGTAATCCGCACCTTCTAGTTTTACATCCTCTTCCAATCCTGCCTTTAAAGTAATCACGGTTCCCGGTCCCAATATGTAGTAAAGGGTCAAAAATGCGATTGTGATTAAAATGTCCATGTTATTCCTCCTTGTATGGTTCTGGAAGTGGCTGCCATGCTACAACCTTTTCATACCCCAATTCATCATTTGTACTAAACTCCGTATCAACAAATCCTAAACTTGTCGAATCGTAAATATCATGCCAAAATCCAAATCCATATTCACTATCATACTGGCAGAACATCGGCAAATCCTCTTCGTGATTTTCGACAATACACATATAGAATCTCATATCATCATCTTCTGGCAATCTATCTTCTACTGAAATCCAGTCTTTATCTTTCTTCCCGTCTTCATATCCGATCTGATACTGCTTTCTTCGACTGCAATCTCCGCAATTTGGAATATCGTCCATGTGAGAACGGATGATTTCCTCGATCTTTTTAGTTCCGATCGCTTTAAAGTATTTATGCGGTAATCCTACAGTAGACACTTTAATTGATGCATTTCCTATCTCTTCCAAAATCTTTTCTAATACGTTCATTCCACATTCTCCTTATCCACATACTTCTCCACAATATCTACTGCGCGAGTCAGCCCATACATATAGCTTTCCAGCTCTTCTGCTGTTTTGCTCGCTCCATGTCTTTTCTTTTCTTCCTTCAGTGTTTCGTAGGCGTCATTTTTCATGGATTCGATTTCTTCCACGATTTTCTCTAATACGTTCATACTTTATTTCTCGTTTTCCAGCGCTTCTTTCAGCACTCTTTCCACTTCTTCCGTTTCTTTTCCCCATGATTCCGCACATCTTTTTACACCTTCCGCGTAAGCTGTAAGACTCATTACTAAGTGTTCTTCCGCACTTGCATTTGTCCAAGTTCTGCATTCTCCATTTTTGCGCAATATAGTTATCATTATTTTCATCACTCTACCTCCAACAATCCCGCTTCTATAAATACACCTTCTAATAACTCACTCATTTTATTAGTATCAACGGTAATCGGCTCACGCGGAAACTCTTCCTGATTTCCACAGCACGCATACAATTTTGCAATTAAAATATCATATTTTTTCATCACTCCACCTCCAACAGTTCAAAATATTTTTCCAAATGCTCTTTTGTAATTTCCAACCATGAACCATCATCTACAGTGTCAAGATGAACATGGTCTTTCCCACCAATCATCATGTACTCACTTTCATTTAATTCGTAAATTTTCACTTCTTCAATTACCATTCCATCGTTTTCAATCAAAAATCCATCATCATCGTATTTATCTACATAAAAAGACTTCTTGCATTTATTTTTTTTCATTTGCTCAACCGTTTCCTTTCTTCTTCCCAGTCAAAAGCAGCGTACGCAATACAGTGTTTGCATTGCTCCATAGGTTCCTCTTTCCATTGTTCACCAATCCCCAAGCAAGCACCGTTCTCATCTTTTTCTACGCATCCATACCTCTTTCGTAGATTGCATTTTTCTATACGTTTCTTTATTCGACACTGTTTGCACACTACCTTTTTCCCTACTGTGCAACCCCTTAATCTTGCAAAATATCCCGCCCATATTTTACTCACTCCATTTCCTGTACTATTCCATCCTATAACTTTTTCTCCACATACATCACAGTAAACTTCTGTTGTTACTTCTCTATAAATAGACATTTATTCCACCTCCAACAAATCCAGATTATCAAAAATATTTCCATGATTGATAATCTCTGTTGTATAACCCCCAAAACATTCACATATAATCTCGCCGTTATCTTTTCTCTTTGCTTTAAAAAGGATTTCTCTGCTCATAATTACTCTTTCTCCCATGACCAATTAACCTGTTCCATAACCATATCTCTCATAGCTTCTTCGATTTCCTCATCAGTTACATCATCACCAAACTCTTCTTCAAATGTCATATTTGTTCCAGCAAAACCATAATTTGCCTCCGCTTTTACTTTAATCATTCTTCCACTCTCCTATTCCATTTCCCCATAGCAGTTGTTTCTAAAGCACATCTTCGCGTTGCGACTCCGCATTCTTCGCAGTACACGAAAGCTGATATAACTTTTTCGTCAAATCCATAATGGATTTTCAGCATTGCTTCTCCGCCACAAAACGGGCATTTCTTTAATTCCTCCATGCTACTCACTCCAATCTAATCTCTGTCCGCAATCCCAACAATAGTTTGTGTTCTGTCTTTCATTCATCATTTCTGTCAACAGACAGTTACCGCAAGTCTGACAAGTGTAATATTTTGTTTTCTTAATTAAGCCATCACTCATTCCATTTTCCCTAGGTCTCTTCGGCAACTGCTTTTCCAGTGCTTCAATTGCAGTTTCATAATATTTAGGAATATGCTTAAATCCCATTCCTTCCATATCGAATAACATTATTTTAAAATACTCTATCGCTTCTCTAACTTTCTTCTCATCCATCTAATTTTCCTCCCGTTATTTCCAACCATAAACCACTCTCTCCATCTTTTTCGTGGAGAAAATCTGTCTCTATACAGCAGGATGCCAACTCATTCATTGTCCTCACGCAATCATCTGCATCAGCGCATTTGATCGTGTCACCTTTTCGCAAGCGCGTTTCTTTCACTTTTGGCATTAGTCATTCCTCCTACTACGCAAACCTAATTTGCTGCTCGTCCTCGTATATTTCTATGTTCGGCACCCTATTCCCGATTTTTAAATACGGGCAGTTTGCTTCTACCAGTTTCTGTGCCATGATTGGCACTACACTGTTTCCGATTCTAGCCACTTGTTTTGCGATCGGATATCTCCTGTATTTGTAATCCCTGTCAATAATGTAATCCTCCGGAAATCCCTGCATTAATTTAAGTTCTTCCGGTTTTAACATTCTCAGGAAAATATCCTTCATGGCATACTTTTCGCCTTCGATATCCAGAATCACATTTACCAGTCCGAAACGATCTTTTGTAGTAATCGTTGCAAGCGGATTTGAAAGTTCTTGCCCTCCGCCAGTTCCGTAATACTTAATTAAAAACGCAGATATCAATCCAAAATGTCCAGGTGATGTTGTGATTGTGTGTAAAGGTTCGTTGCATCCCTGTCCGATTCCACTCTTATAAAATTTTGTAATAAAAGCTGTCACCAGCCCGTACCTGTTTGACGTGTCGATTGTTTTAATTGGTTCTGTCAGCAACTGTCCTCTTGATTCTCCAATTTTTGTTTCTCCGTGATATTGAATCATAAATGCAACAGCATCTTTACTTCTCACGATATAGGGAGATGGATTGTCTATTACATATTTTCTGATTCCATTTGCAATCCTTTTCATCGTTGCATCTGCCAACGGTTTTGGTCTATCAAATATCGTTTTCCCTAAATCAGACCAATCGATATATGCCCCGCATTCCTGCCATTTCGGATCTCTGGATTTAAAATTCGTCTTTTCTGGCCACACGATGTCTTTTCCATCTCTTCGAAATATTGCATACCAGCGCTTTCTTGTAGTTGGTGCCCCATAGTCTGCCGCAATAAGCTCTCTGCAGTCAAAAATATATCCAAGACTTTTCATAGCCGTAATGAACTTCTTATAATCTTCCCCACGCCGTTCCTTAATCGGATGCCCGTTTTCATCCAGAGGCCCCCACTGCTGAATCTCTTCCACGTTTTCCATGATAATCACATCGGGGAGGATTGCTTTTGCGTGCTTGTATACCGCCCAAGGCAAAATCCGAAGCCCTTTTTCCCTCGGCTTCCCACCTTTCGCCTTACTGTGGCTGGTACAATCAGGACTCGCCCACATTAAAGCAACTCGCTTTCCTTTCACATATTTCTTCAAATCCACCTTGAAGATATCTTCTGTGAGATGCAATGTTTTCGGATGGTTTGTCTTGTGCATCAAAATTGCATCCGGATCGTGATTAATTGCAATATCTACTTGTCTTCCAAGTGCCATTTCTATTCCTACGCTCGCTCCACCTCCTCCGGCGAAGCAATCTATAATCAAATTTTCCATTTTCTCAGAAGCCCGGTATACCCTTGCCCCGGCCGGAGGCTGGCTCCTTTCTATTTTTCGCTTATTTTTTATAGTCTACTGTAAATACCTCCGCATTAATATCCGGTTTGGATTCGACATCGCCCTGTTGAGTCGGCAACTTGTCCGCACCCAACCCTCGTGAAACTCCATGTAATTTGCGATTGTTCCAAAGATATCCTTAACCGAAGTTTCTTGTTTCTTTGACTCAGGCAGCATATCATTGTCTTTTAAAAAGTTTTTGAACGTTTCAATACTTGCATCGATTCCGCTCTCTTCTCTTATTGCTGCATAGATGTTCTGGATCGTAAGTCCGTATTCGATCATGCACTTAATTTCTCCCTTGTACGGTTCGTATTGTTTTCTTTTATTTTCCATTTTTCTTAACCACATCCTCTTGTTTGCTATTACCCTCTTTTTCACTTCTTTTCCAGTAATATCCTCAAGTACTCTGCAGATATGCTCATCCGTGCATCCGAGTTTTACCATCTCTTCGATCTGGAACCGGTACGGATCCAGAAAGTTCGCTGGTCTACTCATTTTCCTCTCACCTTCTTCTTTCTCTTGCGCTTGGTACTGCCGTACATATATGCTGCCATATTCCCCTGTTTAAATCCGGCTGACCGCTTCATTCTGCCGCTAAAGCTATATTTCCCTCTATCCATGGTTCTCCTCCTTTAAACTCCACCATGCTTTCACATTCTTTCCGTACCCTGTAGTCTGGATTCTTACTCCAAGTTCTGCTTTCGCTTTCATGATGTCCGACCTTTTAATTCCTGCCGCTTCTGACTCTATGAGCAACTTCGCCCCGTCATAGCGCCCACCTTCCATCTTGTCTTGCAGCCACTCTAATGCTTTGTCGTAGTCGGTCTTTGACATCGTATTGACCTTGTCCTTGATTCTTTCCAGTTGGACGGTGTTGGTGTTCATCTTGTTCCAGATCTTTTCAAAATTCTCCTGCATGATTCTTCGGTTTTCTAAAATCTCATCCCGGATGACTGTAAGTGCCTGTGCTGCGGTCATGCCTTTCTTTTCCGGATCTTTTACCAGACTTCCCGGTTTAAGTCCGAGAAGTAAACACATGGTTCTTTCAAAATCTTCTGTCTGTTCCGGGTTCTTCGCCATATTGCAGACAAAAGACTTGCTTCTCCCGAGTTCTGCCGAGAATTTTTCTTTCGTCTTGCCCTGCTTTTCTAGTTCCTTGCAGAGCAGAGCGTAGTTTATTGTTACTTTCTTCGGTTCCATAATTCCTCCTTAATTTGACTTCAACAACTGCTCTTCCAGAGAGTCCATGTCGTATCCTCTGCGCTCAAAGTTGTTTAGGTTTCTGCTTACTGGCGGTTTTGATTGTTTTTTCTTCTTTTCCGATCCTTCCGGTTCATTATCAAATTTACCTTCTAAAATCTTTTTTAAGTTCTGCTCTTTGATAATCCAGTTAAAATTCGCCTTGAATTTATAAGCCCCTTTGCATTCTTCGCCTTTCAGGAATTTACTGTTCTCTGCTTTTGCAAATGCGGTTCTGATCTGTTCAAAACCAAATTTCTTACAGGCTGCATCAATATCTTCCTTCCTGCTATCGGAAATCCGCTCAACTCTATCAAAACTCTTACAGATATCATTAAATGTGTCGGCGATCAGCTGATAGCTTATTTTGCTATCAGTCTTATCTCTTACTCTATCTCTATTATCTAACTCTATATCTATATCTGTGTTACACTTCTGCACATTGTTGTTACACTCTGTTACATTCGTGTTACATTGTAACGCCTTATTTTTTCTTGATGCCCTGACACGCTCCGCTGATTCCGATTCCGAGCAGATTAAAGACTGGGTTTCCGTCATTAAAAATTCTGTTTCGGAACAGGGCTCAATAAGTCCTTGAGATAGTAGGTATTGCACAGTTACTTTCACATTGTCTGGATCTTCATCTATTGTCAGAGCAATTTCTTCTGAAAAACTCTCTTCAATCCCATCAAAAAACAGCTTTCCGCCATTGCTTAAACTCAGCAGCTGCATTTTTAAATAGATAATGGTATAAGTATCGCCGCCAGCAATTTTCCGTAACTTTTTAATTTTGGGCTGTGTAAAAAAATCTTTCTGTAGCTTAAGCCAGTAGTATCGTTTTGACATTAAATCACAGCCTTTCTGTATCTATCTGCATTCCAGATTGGTATTCGCGGTATATTTGCATCCAATCATCCAGCTCCATCGTAACAAGGATTTTATGATTGTTTTTCTTATGGAATACAGCAGGAAGCTTTCCTGTTCTATTCGCTGCGGCATCTCTCTTTGCTTGATCCATCCAGTCATAAAGCCGCATCTGCTCTTGGTGTTTTGCTTCCACGTGAATCAAAGGTAGACCGACTACGTCAGAAGCATCACCCGTATTTCCACAGTACTGCGCTGTTCTGCGCGCTTCTTGATATCCATAATCACGGAAGATACCAGCTAATTCCCGTTCAAATCTTGCACCTTTCTTTTTACTGTTTACTGCCATTTTCTTTCCTTTCTTTGTAGTGCAGGCAAGGCTCATCCTTTTCCTTGCCTTTGCACTCCCAAAATCTCTCGCAATGTATGCATTCTCTTGTTTTCTTCATGTGATCGCCCTACATGAACGGAAGTTCTTCATCAACTCCATCAGGGACGTTTTGGAATCCATCGTGGTCCGGCTGTCCATATTGCGGAGCAGACTGTCCGCTGCTTCCATTGCTTTCGCAAAACTCAAATCCACTGACAATCATCTGCATTCCATAATACTTCACACCGTCTTTTTCATAGTTGTTGTTCCTCATTTCTCCATCAATTAAGAGTTTCGTTCCCTTTCCAACATTGCACTTTTCGAATGTTTCCGCAATCTTTCCGAATGCTACGCACCGGAAAAAGTCGGTGCTTGGATCTCCGTCCCTCTTAAATCTGCGGTTTACGGCAAAATTAAAACTTGCTACTGCTTTCCCGTCATTTGTGTATCTCATTTCTATATCTGCCGTCAGTCGTCCGCATAAAATAATTTTATTCATATCAATTCACCTCTTAATTTCCAAACAATGCCGCTGCTGCACTCTGTCCTCTTTCGGAAGATTCAGTTTTTTCTTCCTGCGACTGTTCCATGTCAATAATCTCCACATCGCTATCGTTATCGACGTATGTTTTTGTTCCGTCATCGTTTATCACTGCCATATCTGCATCCATTGCCGACATCATATCGATAGACATGATTCCCCATTTAGAGATCAGCTGACGCAGCATAGTTTTATATGCCATTCCGTCAAAGTCCTTTTCCCAGAACGTGTATCCCTTTTTCGCCTGATATCCTTTGGAATACTTTAATGCATGGGCTTCCATTTTCTTTTTGCTCCAATAGATCGCCTTTTTAAACCCATTTGTATACTCAAACATTGCATAATATCCGATTGTTTCAGCCTGTTCCCTCGCTTCTTCATCCTCGATCAGATGTACCTCAATCTCTTCGTTCAGAGGATCAAACCTGACAAGCTCGCCCTCTTTAATCGCCAGTACGTTCAGCTTTTTGTACTGTCCGGAACGAATTGCGAGCTGGATATACCCTTTATATCCAAGCTGAAACTGCGCCACCTTACCTTTGTTTCTGTCATTAAACGGCACAAGGTAATACTGTCCCAACTGCGGAGACGGTGAAAGGTTCAGCGACTCACCCAGCAGCGCACCGGAAAGGATCGATTGATTTGTGCATTCCTGTAATGCTGCATTGTTATTTACAGCCGATACAATTGCAGAAATAAATCTCTGACCGTTCTTCCCGCCAATCACATTGTTAATCTGGTTTTTAACTGCTTCCCGTGTCAAATATGCTGAGATTCCTGTGTTTTTTCTTGCTGTTAAACTATTTCCTACTGCCATTTTCTTTTCCTCTCTTTCTTAAATTGCTTTGAATTCAATGTTTCTGCTATTGAAAAATGCTTTTAATGCCAAAGCGTCCTCTGTTGTTAAATTTGCCTGAAATGATACCCACTGGCGCTCCCTAGCTACGCACTCCTCAAATACTTCCTTTTCAATCCCTGTCACGCACTTTGCCATCTCTGTTTCCGGTGGATTCATGCATTCTTCAAAAGATTTTGCGTCTGTAAATCCAATCTGTCCAGGAAGATCCTCTTCTTTCTTCTGGAACTCTGCCTCATTTTTTGCTTCCTTCTCTGCTTTCAATTTTTCCTGTTCTGCTTCGTATTCTGCTTTTTTCCTCTGTATTTCTGCTAGGCGCTGCCCTTCATTTAACGCCCTGTTGATATCCAGAGTGGATTTATAGACTTCTAATGCTTCAAAGCCAAATTCCGGTAATTTTGAAAGTGTATCCACATCTTTCTCCACGCTTGTGATAAATGCATTCATAACATCTTCGATGGACCTCATGGATGTTGTCTTATTTAACCATCTACTGTCAAAAATACATTCCAAAGAAATTTCGAACGGTGTTGATTTACTGTTCCAGAGTTCCTCGATTTGCTTTCGTTTTTCCTGCTTCTCGTACTCTTCAAATTCCTTAATTTGCTTATCAATAAGGTTAATAGGATCGTTAATAAGCTTAATTAAGGCGTTAATTTGAGTCTTAAATTCGTTAAATGGCTCTAAATAAGCCTTTTCCAGTCTTATTCTTTCGTCATTTAAGGCTTTTTTTAGCTTATTCAAGCTTGCTTTATCTGATTTAGCATCCTTAATTTGCTCTCCGGTGTACACTAAATTACTGTGGTCTTCTACTATTTTCTGTATTTCTGACCTTAATTCTTCATAATTAAATGTAATTTTCTCCGGCATTTTCACTTCATTGACTCTTAATTCCATGTTTTTCTCTCCTTTATCTTCTTATTACATCCGGAATGATAAGCGGCGGGCATTCATCTCGCTCCACGTATCCCCAGAATCGTTTTCCTTCTTTCATCAGGTATTCCATATCTTCTTTCACATCTTTCCGTTCAAAATGGTAATGTTTTGTTTGAACGAATACCTCACCAGCATATTCACTTTTTAGCTGCGCTTTTAACTCGCAAAAATCAGCCTCAAGAACTGCCATATACAGCAAGCACTGGCAATAATAATGATCCGGGATCTGGTGGTCCCATCTCTTTCTCATATTTCCGTTTAAAATGTTCGTTGTCTTACATTCCCAGATTCCAAGTCTCCCATCTCCATCAAAAAGCCAACCATCTACTGAAGCCTGCGCCCAGGGATATTTATCATTTCGAAAACTGTTGTTTTCCTCATATCTCACTTGGTATTCTGGAAAGTCCAGCCGGAAGAGTTCTCTTAATAATGGCTCTGCCTGTGTACCATATTTAATATAAGGAAGATTTGAAATGTCTTTTGCTTCCTTTCTTCCAGTTTTCAACTCCCACAACTCCACATTTGTCATGTACGGATTCTTCCCGATTACAGCGGCAATTTCAGAACCGCCGATTCCATTTTTTCTATTTTTAAGCCATTCTTCATGGTTGCTAAGTATTGTTTTTGTAATCATTTGACTTTTCCTCAAATTTTCTCTATACTTTAACTGATTTACTTTTCTTGAGTGCTCGAGGGTTGCCGCCCTGTGACAGCACTCTTTTTTAATACCCAAACACCAGATACCACGCCAGCATTACCAAGATAAACCCGATCACCATCGCACCGACTCTGATCCAGTAAGGCTTGTCCTGCACTTCCGGCATCTCTACAGAGACTGACCGGATGTCCCAGCTATTTAATGTGTTGGGGTGGTTGGTAGTCTGGCAGTGGTAGGTTCCTTTAATTTTCATCGTCTGCCTCCTTTAATTTCACGGATTTCATGCCTTTCATTTCCAAAGCCATTCTGTAATTCTCCAGACAGGCAATCGCATGAAGTTTCTGCTGTTCGGAATAACCATCCACTCTTTCCGTGGATTCCAGGGCTTGGATGAATTTCTCAATCTGTTTTACTGTCAGCCTTTTCATCAAATCACCCCTGTTCGCAATTTCATTGCCCGTTCTGCTGCCCTCATTTCTTTCTGGATGAATTTTTCTAATTCTGAAGTGCGATACATCAAAGTACTGTGTGGGTTCGCAGGATTAAGCAAAAACGCCACCTGCTGACCGGGTGTATTCCAGACTCTCCTTAAAAACTCCGGTGGGTATCCCTGCTTGATAAGTTCCTTTCTACTCATAATTTCTTTTGGATAATTCATGTCAGTCCTCCAATTCTATAACCAGCGTGTCAATAATGGTTCTTATTGTTTTCACAGGTTTTTCCAAAAATTTTGGGTCTTCTCCGGAAATGCTTCCAGGTTCATATATATTTGTTGCTGCCACCGCGCCTTTGTGATATACAACTTTCACGAGTACATCGTCGCCAATTGCATTCGCAAGGTCTGACAACCTCAACCCTGATGGCTTGTCTGCCTTAATAGTTCCAACTTTGATATCGGACGGCTTAGCGTCCTTATCAAAAATCAGAACATCCATATTCACTGTAAGATCTGCGATATCACATCTCTCTTTCTGTTCTAATTTGTATGATTTCACGCAGTTAAGTTTCTTGCCGTCTAAAATTACCCCGTTTTCTATTTTTACAGTGCTAAGCATTGTGTTTTCACTCCTTATTTAAATTCTGACTGAAGTGCTTCTATCTTCGGAATCAATTCTTCCAGAGATTGACTTATCTTCTGATCATTTTTCTGCGAATCCATGTAGTAATCATGAATAGTTGAATACTGTCTTGCGATATTCATGACTGAAAATGATGCAAAAATTGAAATTACTACACAGATCACCAGTAATAAGAGTGCCTTGATCTTAAGACTTTCCACCTCTGCTTCAAGGTCTTTTAATCTTGATTTTAATGAATTAAATTCCATTTGATCGATTCTGTACGATTGAGCATATAACTTCTTTCCTGTCCGTTCCTGCTCTTCTTGGGTGGAATCCATTCCCGGTATTCCTTCACTTCCGCTCCAACACATTTTTCTCACCTCTTTCTTTTTTGAATCTTTATTGTCATTTGTTTCCAACTCTCCTATAATTTACTTACAGGCATCTGCCAATGCCGAGTAAACGGGAAAGGAGAAATAATTATGGAAAAGAAATTTGATCCAGAAAAAATCGCTTTGGCTATTGTTGCTTCATCTTCGCATCAGCTACCAATAAGTGAAAAAATAGAGTTATATATGGAAGCTTATGACGAAGCGTGTGAATCAATAAAAGAGCCGTCAGACGAAAGTGAATCTTAATTTATCCCAGAGAGTATGAGTAACATCTGCGCGGTATTTACTAGGTCGATGCTCATGTTCTCTGGACTTGCTTTCATTTTCTCCCTTATTCTTAAGACTTCAACGATCGGTATTGCCACTTTCTTTTCGATTTCGAATCGTTCTCCTGTTTCTTCAAAAATAATCGTAACAATCTTATTTCTTTCCAAAGATTTAGACTTCATATTTTCTAATTCACTCACTGTTCTTACCTCACTTTCGTTTTCTTTCCTATTCCTACTCCAAAAAATACTCAACACTTACGCCAACGAATCCGTCACAACCTCAAATAGGTCATTGAACGTGTCACTGTAATACAACGGCTGCACTTCTTTCTGATTATGAGGACTGACTGCATTTTCACCGTATTTCAAACCTTTCTCTGTCAGTGATTTGAACTTCTTCACTCTTCCCTTACTTGACTGGCGTTCCTTTTCTTCCAAGATTCCGGAAGATAGAAGTTTCTTATTGAACTGCACCGCACTGATTCCGAGATTATTTTCTTTCAGCAGTGCTGTGAGCGACTTCATTTCCCGATTGCCGTTAAACTCATAATTCGGTAAGAATCCTGTCGGAATATGGTAAGAATCATAGAACCCTTTCAGCATCAGCAATTTGCTTGCATCGTTCATTCTTAACATGCTTGCTACCACTTCCAGTGATTCCACCTGTTCTTTTAATGGAATGCCAACGTACTGTGTTCCCTTTTCGATGAAATCTTTCATCTTCTCGAATGCTTCAATATATGTAGCTGTGAAAATGACACCTTTCTTTCCGGTCATTTTGTTGGCGATCATGTCGCACCCTTTCTTTGTGCAGAGGTAACATGGTCTTACTTCTCCCTTTGAATCTGTGTAAGTTGATTCGATGAAGAAATCAACCAATCCAAAATTGGATTCGTTCAAATGTTTGCAATACTCTCTTATATCTCTTAATAGTTTTGCATGGTCTTTTCCTACCATCATTGCCACTTCTCTACTGTCGGTGAGTAACTGACCGTTTTGTTCAAATACTGTTAAATTGTTCATTTTATCTCCTTTCGCAAATTAGATTTAAAATTCAATTTAATTGAATCTATCAGGTATAAAAATAAAATCCAAAGGGATTCCTGAAAGCTCGCTTATTCTAATAAGTTGAGGATAAGTAGGTTCTGTCTTTCCTTTTTCCCAGTTCACTATAGTAGTATTTGAAACTCCTAGCTTTTCGGCAAGCTCTTTCTGCGTAAGACCAGCATTGACTCTTGCAGCTTCGAGAGATATCTTCGGCATATCGACTCCTCCTTTCTCTTTGTTATGGCTTAATTATAATTCAATCAAATTGAATTGTCAACACTGAATTTCAAAATAATTGAATTTTATATTGAATTTTTTTGTGTTATGGTTTACAATGTGTTTATGGAGGAAAATAAAATGAATGATGAAAACACCAAAAGGATTTTCTCTAAAAATTTGAATTACTACTTATCCTTAAATAACAAGCAACAAAACGAAGTAGCTAAGGATATTGGCGAGAACCCAAGTACTTTAAATATGTGGTGCAAAGGAAATTCGATGCCTGGTCTTGGTAAGGTTCAAAAACTTGCGGATTACTTTAAAATAGGAAAATCAGATTTATTAGATGAAAAACTTGATTCCGATGCAACTGTTGACGCCAGCATACTTGCGAATGTAGAACTGATGGATTTTATAAAGATGTACAATTCACTTCCAGTTGACGACAAAAGTGCAATACGGCAGATAGTAATTAGTCTGCATGAAAAGAATAAAGCGGAGCCGAATTAGCTCCGCAATTCAATAAAGGATTTAATGAGATTGTATATGTAGTTAACCAATTTAGGATTTGACATATTATCAATCATTTCATGCAACCTTTGTTTTTGTTCATCCATTTTGCCATCCCCCTAACTGCAAAAACACTTGTTCGAAATCCCTGAACATATAATACTATCTCAGGGAACAAAAATCAATATTTTGTTCGAACATTTGTTCTGTTATTTTGTGGCAATGTTTTTGCCCTCTATTAAATAAACAGTTAAAATTCGGGAAACTTACGCGAAAATGGACAATCGTCCCAGATCTGGGACACTTATTTGTATGGAGAGTCGATAAGGTCGGAAATTCGGACTTTTAAGCCCTTGGCAAGCAATTCAAGCGTGTCAGCTGTCGGTGATATTTCACCGTTTGCAATGCGGTTGATCGTTGATTTTGATATTCCAGTTGCAATGGATACTTGCCGAGTAGATAGGTTTTTATCGCGCATGATCTTATCGAGTAGTATTTTCATAGTGTAATTATTGTAGTATATTCCAAATCTGGAAACTACAGGTAAATAATGGTAATGATATAACCGCTTAGGCGTTTATATAAATAAATTGTGGGAAAAGTACAGGAGAAAAGAGGATATTATGAAAAAGGAAAATAACGCGCTGATGCGGATACTGCTCGTTTTTCTTCCACCCATTGGGATTGCTTACGTGTGGATTCGCAATAAAACCATGTCGCGAAAAAAGAAAACAATTTATACAGTAATTGCTTTGATATGGACTATAATCATTGCCGTTATGGGGAGTACAGAAGACGTGAAAGACAAAACTCCTAAGCAAACGGAAAAGAAGCAAGAAAAAGTAGAAGAAAAGCCAAAAAGCGACAAAGAATTATACGGAGTTGATTCTGTTGCAATTACTGGAGATCTACTGCATACTCCAGCGTTTACAGCAGATAGTGGAACATCAAAAATGGTGGATCAGATTGCGCTTACAGCCAAAACTAATGCTGAAAACTTGAATGACGATCAAGTAAATACCATCATAAATGACATTCGCTCAGCAAATCATAATTTTTACACTGATGAAGCTACTATGCTGAAATATATGTGGTATGGGTATTTGCTTGACTATAAATTTGAAGACAGTAACGCGCGCTCTTCCCTTGGACAAGATGTTTACCAGGCAGTAAAAAATATTTACAGAAATACGGATACTTTAGAGAGCGATGCCACGCAAGCGAATTTTCGTCAAATCGACAAATCTCTACAGGAAATTGCCGAGGAAAGCATGACGTTAGGACAAAAGAATGCTGTAGCAAAAGCTCATAGTTACTTGGAATTTACTGCATTTTCTTATTCTGGATTAGTGGAACAGCTTCAATACGAGGGATTTACGGCAGAAGAATCCACCTTTGCAGTCGATAATTGCGGTGCTGATTGGAATGAACAAGCAGCTAAGAAAGCCCAGAGCTATATGGAGTATCAATCTTTTTCAAGGGATGGGTTGATTGACCAATTACTGTATGAAGGATTTACACAGGAACAGGCTGAATACGGCGTAACCGCAATCGGTTACTAAAATAAAAACCGCCCCTGCGCCAACAGAGACGGTATACATATCCGAAGATATGCGATTAAAACCCAAGAATATTGTATCATCTTCGGAGCAGTCACGCAAGCGGAACATTTGTTTTGCGCTGGCTGTTATTTTTATACTAAAATTTAAGGAGATGATAAAAATGGGAACTAAATACAAGCGCGGAAAAGACGGATATTTCCGCACAAAAGCATGGGATGGAACTTATAATACAGATGGAACGAAACACCGCCAAAATCTACAGACAACAAAGTCCAGTAAAGAGCTGGAGCGGATTGTACAGGAATTTAAAGCAAAGGTCGAGAGCCGGCAGAACATCCGGAAGACGGACATTACATTCCGGGAATACGCAAAGAAATGGAAGGACGTATACAAGCACTCCAAAGAGGGTAATACAAAGGCAATGTACAGCAATATAATAGACAAGCACTTTATCCTACTTGATGGAGTTAAAGTATCCGATATTGGCAGAATCCACCTGCAGCTCTTACTAAACAATGCAAACGGAAAGCCAAGGACACAAGAGCAGATCTACATGGCATTTAAACAGGTTTTGGGAAGTGCTATGGCGGACAAAATCTATCCGCCGGTACTATACGAGGAAATCTTTGCAAGCATCCAAAAACCTAAATATAAGGCGCCGGATAAACGCCCTCTGACGGAATCTGAGAAGAAAGCTGTCTTTGCCGCAGAGTACAAATACGACAGGGATCAGGTCTACACATATCTGATCTATGGCTGCGGAATGCGCAGAGAAGAGACACTGGCTCTTACGGTGTTTGACTTTAACTTTAAAAACAACACCATTACAGTCAACAAGGCTTTTGAATTTGCAACCGGTAACGGGCAGCCTACTCTAAAAGGTACTAAGAGCGATAATGGAGACCGTACTCTCCCGATACCAACGAAGATATTGCACATTGTGAAAAACTTTGTAGAATCCGCAAGAGCGCGTGGAAAAACTTATATTTTTACCATGCAAGGCGGAGAGCCGATGTCCAAGAGCAGCTACGACAAAATGTGGGGAAGAATCCGGAAAGCATTGCAAGAGCAATCGGAAGAACAGATCACCGGTCTTACATCACACGTATTCCGGCACAACTACTGTACCAACCTGTGCTACCAGATCCCGAAGATCTCGATCAAGAGGATTGCGCAGCTACTGGGGGATTCAGAAAAGATGGTAATAGAGGTCTATAATCACATAATCATGGAAAAAGAGGATGCTGACGGGGCGGTCAATGACGCCATGAATTTTTAGGACAAAACTCTGGGACAAAAATGAGACATTAGGCAGAAATGAGACATTTAGAATCGTTTAAAATCATTTAAAATCGATTATGGAATTAAGACATAAAAACAGCGGAAACCCTTGTAAATACTGGATTTCCGCCACTTTAAAGCAATGAGCGTGCGGGGATTCGAACCCCGGACAACTTGATTAAAAGTCAAGTGCTCTAC
>ENA-ORUW01000520-ORUW01000520.1-human-gut-metagenome-genome-assembly--contig:-NODE-520-length-37575-cov-4.538726_pt1 | contig 37575 bp, 41 predicted proteins | sample MGYA00242088_ERZ509227 | MGnify/ENA primary metagenome ERZ509227 (study PRJEB26280, sample SAMEA2338816) | human gut metagenome | biome: human gut; feature: human-associated habitat; material: faeces... | reverse complement strand
AAGTGGAAATATTTATAACATATAAAATTTATTTTAGAGAGGGGATTTTATGAAAAAAAAACGAATAACAATTATTATTTTCACTATTTATTTAGCATTTATCTTCCTATATCCGTTGTTGAGAGGTTCAATCGCACATATTAACGGTTACCCATCGTATTTTGAAAAAATACTTAAGTGTATAAACATAATTCCATTCTATTTTGATTACACTGTAATGCCGTCTGTTATTATAAAAAATATTATTTTTAAGATTTGCCTATTTATTCCAGTTGGTTATATGCTTTTCACAAAAAAACAAAATCAAATTCAAACTGTGAAAATATTATTATTAATAGGATTTTTAAAAGAGACATTCCACTTATTAATTTTATACGGTTATTTTGATATAACAGATATTTTATATTATCTAGTTGGAGGATTAATAGGATATTATATACATAAAATAATATTCAATTTTCTTTTGAATAAATAGCAAGAAAACGTTTTCGATTTATTTGTTGATACTTTTTATAATTTAAAAAACTTTGAAATGGAGAACAAAAAAATGAAGAAAATCATTGCTTTTTTACTGGTGTTTACATTAAGTTTTGGTGCAGTAACAAATATTAGTGCGTTAAACAATAGTGCAGTATATTCATACTCTTATAAAGACTATGAAACCACAATTCTTAACTCTACCAATGAATATAATATCTGTTTTGAAATAGTAGAGAATGGTGAAAAAATAAAATTAGAGTATGATACAGACTTTAGATATGTAAAAGTTAATAATAATTATTACGATTTTAATGATTTTAATAATGCGGTATTATTACAATCCACATATATATACGACAAAAATCAACCTATTACAATTGTTGAAGCGTTAACCAATTTTTCAAAGATTGATATTGATAATATAAATGATTTAAAAAGCAACAAGATTTCAGTAAAAAACAATAACTCGTTAGCACCAAAAGCAGAGTATGGTAAGTTTTATTTTGTTGGAAGTAGGAAGAAGAGTATGCTGGTATCTTTAGCAAGTAGTGCAATATCTACAATAATTGCATTCTTAGTAACTGGTGCCTTAGGACTTAGTGTGACAAAGGCAAATGTTGTTTCATTCATATCAGGAGTATTATCCTCTGAAGGGGTTAATTATTTTACTTCTGATGTATATTATAAGGTTTATCAAGCTATTTTAAATGCTCATAATACAACAAGAGAAAAAAGAATTTTAGGTGTCTTCCAACCTTTTAAAGCACAAGTTGTATGGGATGAAGCACACCCTTATTACAGAACGTTTGAAACACAGAGACCAAACAGTTAAACATAATATTTCAACATTGTGAAAGGAAATACAAAAATGAAGTGTCCATATTGTGGAAAAGAAATGGATAAAGGATTTTTTAATTCAGCAAAATGGGATTATACATGGACTCCGGAAGGCAAAAAACCCCATATGTGGAGAAATCACCCAAAAGAATATGAAGTTCTTTTAAAAAAAGGATGGAATATACTACAATTAACAGCATATAGATGTGCGGATTGTAGAGTTATAATTATAAATGAAGATGATTGTTAGTATAAATTCCATTATGCTAAAATCGAATCGTTGATGTTCTACCATATCGTTTCGTTGCAGAATAAAAAAATTACTATTAATAAATACAAAAAAGACCGTAAAATACATTACGGTCTTTTTTGTACCGAATTTCCTTAAGTCGAACCGCTGAACCGTTAGAAGTGACGAGAATGATAAATCAACTTTGAAAAAAGTATAGTAATCGAGAGATTTTTTTGTTTTAAATCCGTAAAAACGAGTATCAAAAAAGAAAAAAATAAGATAACATGATTTTTTATATCTTTATACATATTTATTTCATTTTGTATGCCAAAATGTATGCCATTTGGCTTTAAAATCTATATTCTATTTTTGTATATTCTTGTCGATTATTTTATGATATAATTCTTTTGGAACTATTAATAAATGGTAGGCGGTTTGTTCCATTTCTTAGTCTTTTGAAGAAATGGCAGCGTCTTCAAACAGTAATCTCTTTTTGAGAAATAAAAAGCTGCTGGAGATGCTTATGGTAACATATGAGAGTTTATTCCAATTTGTTATAATGCTTATTGCATTAATCTCTTTAATTATGAAAATTTCCAAAAGAAAATAACCGCCCTTCATTCCACTGAAACGGTTATTTTCATATAATTTTTCATTGGAACAACCGCTTATCGATAGTTCCTTTTCACTTATATTATACTCAAATATAAAATTTTTACAACTTTTATTACATACTTAATTAACCATTCTCTTAAAATAGTAAAATTGATTATCAAATTTACTTATGCTAAAAGATTTCACATAAATATCTACCAATATTTATAGAAGTTGCCAATGCAGGATGTTTTTCCAAAGCAAGTGAAAAAATGTACATTTCTGTTCCTGCAATTATTAAACAGATCAATCATTTAGAAAATGATTTAGACTTAAAATTGTTTAACAGGTCTCATACTGGGTTGTCACTTACATAAGAAGGATAATTTATTTATGAAAAATCACAATACATTATTGAATTTTCAAATTCAACATTACAACAGGCTAAAGATATTTATAGTCATCGTATTAATAATATATCTATAGGAATTTCTCAACTTAGACATATTAACCCTTTTATTGATTTAATAAAGGCATTAAAATCAAACTATCCTAATTTTAATATGAGCATCATTAATTTTAATGATCAAAGAAATGAATTTGTATCATTAGTAGATCAATTAGGTAAAAACATTGATTGTTTTTTTGGATTATATTCCTTAAGATATTTTAACCGTGCTTCTTTTTACCATATTCGTAACTATAATATATGTCTTGCTGTCTCTATCAATAATCCCTTTTCATCAAAAGAAAAACTGACTTTTGAAGACTTAAAAGGACACAAAATTATTATGGTAGAAAGAGGCGATACTTCTCATATTGATAATATAAGAGATATGATAGAGCAAGATTATCCTGAAATTGAAATCATAAATGTACCAGCATATGATATAGATACATTTAATCTATGCAATTCTATTAACGGTATCATGATAACTGTTGATATTTGGAATCAAATACATCCACTTCTTGTAAATGTTCCATTGGAAACTCATTTTTATGTGCCTTATGGTTTAATCTATCCTCTAAATCCTGATAAAAAAGTGAGAGAATTTGTAGAAAGTTTCAAAGAAGAATTTGAAAAGGGTAAATGAGAATTGCTATTAAAACAAAAAATTCATAGACCATCTCATGCACTTGACAAGTATGAGATATCATTTTCAGTATGATTTTTCTAAAAACCTCAAATGATTTTAATATACTCGTTTATTAAATATACAAAATATTTTTACAAGTGTGTTAAATAGTCTATAAAAAACAAAAATATAGAAATAATAATTATAAATTATATATGCGTATGAATACTAACTGTATACCACTTACAAATCATATGTTTTAGACTAAACAAAAAAGCATAACCCTCTAACACTCATAAAGTCATCAAATTTTGCTTCATGATTTAAGAATATTATGCTTTTATTTTAACTATCAATTTAAGTTTAAAATAAAAATTACATTGATTTTATCAACTTTTTTTAATATTCATTTGTGGGAACAAGATAACTTCTTGGATACTTTCTTGACCAGTTAATAACATCACAAGTCTATTCTATCAATACCCATTTCCATACCACCTGTTGGAGGTAATCCATATTCCAATGCTTCTACATAATCTAAATCCACGTGTTACTTTATAAAATTTACTCATTTTTATCATTCTTTCTATAACCACATAATTCAGCAAATTCATGATCATTTAAATCTAATGCCTGAGCTATTTTAATGACAGTTGAAATTCTTGGATCCTTTACTTTTCCATTTACAACTTTTTCTATGCGATTTTGTTCTAAATTCATTTGCTTAGCTAAACGATAAATTGTCCAGCTTTTTAACATTAAAAATTTTTTTAATAATATGACATTCATTTATTTAATCCTCCATTTAAACAGAGTGCCTCATTGTGTACTCGTACATTTACTAGTATAATATTTATGTATTTAATTTTAGAAAGGGGAGTTTAAAATGAACTGTAGAGGTCATAATCGTCGTGTACATATATGTGAAAATTGGATTATTGAGCCAGTTGTTCACTTAAAATTATTAAAAAGACAATATGTTATTAGTGATGCTGGTGGTTGAATATAACAGATTCATATGTGTTGTTTAAATGTATTAACAAAAATAATCTCAATAGAATCGATTCAATTTGTTGCAGTCCAACTACTGCTAGAGATTTATGTGAGCTTTCTCATACAGCAATGCCTCCTTTATTCAATCCGCTATACCAGACTGATGGAGGCAATACCACTGGACACGGTACAAATATCTCTAAATGGGATCCATGTCGAAAACAACTCTATAATATTGTTATGCTTTTATTTGTATATTTTGGAAAAATCAATGAAAATTTACCATTATATGATATTAAAACTAAACTGGAAAATTATACTATTGTAATACTTGAAAAGCTCTCTTCTTTGTCAATACATGTTGGAAAAGATATAATTGATACGATAAGACTTAGAGATTTTTATATAAGAAAAGTAGAATCACAAAAAAACTTAGCCCAGATTCTAGCAGTCAGAGATAGTGCAATTATACATTTCACAAAGGAACTTCATGAATTTTCTAATGTGAAATATTCCCCTCTAACCCTTTCCATGATTCAATATATAAATCTAAAAGTATACGATTCTTTCAAGACCACTGAACTTGCTAAACATTTTTTTATGTCTGAAAGTGCTGTTAGACGCAGATTCAAAAAAGAAGTTGGTATGAGCATTACAGAATATGTGAATAAGCGTAAAATTATAATATCAAAAATATTTTTGTTAGCAGATATTCCAATTTCAGAAATTTCAAAACGTTTAGGCTTTTTTGATTCTTCACATTTTTATAGAATATTTAAAAATATCGAAGGAATTACACCAGAACAATTTCAAATCCATTCAAAGGATATAGTTTATGATAATGATATAAATAAAGAAATATAGTTTTTTCTAAAGTATTGTGTTAATTTAAAGTAAGAGAGACCAAGGATAAAAATACGATATATTTTATCTTTGGTTTTGTTCATTAGTATACTTCATTTTTGCATTCCATTTTTTAATTTCATTAACCGTATTCCCAGCTTTCACTTTATTTGCATCATGGAACTTGTTCTATGTTAAAAAATGTTCTAAACTAGATTTACCGACATGATTTAAATGCTTTTTTAGACCCCCAGCCTAGCTGGGGGTTTTATTGCAGACAATGAAATAAATTTTTTCAAAATTATATGCAATTTCTTAACTAATCTGTTTATAAGCCCCTTAAATAGCATTTTAAAACATAAAAAAAGCAACCCAAATAAATGAGTTGCTTTCTTGCAATATTGTATTTTATTTACTAAATATATTGTCTATCTCATTTTTCTTCTGATCAAGTGAACAATCAGGACATAACTCATATATTCCACTAAAATCAGAAATTCCAATAATCTCACATAAACACTTAATATTCATATTATTTGATAAACAATATGAAATAAAAGTATTTCTTAATGCATTAAAATCTGTTTTTATTTTTAATGTCATACATAACTCTTGTAACTTTCTTTGTACGGTTCTTGTATCATATATATTCTCATTTATTGATAGAATGAAGTAATTTGACTCCATAGGATAACATTCAAAGAAATCAACAAGATATTTCTTTACATATTTACTAATAGGAACAGAACGTAATGAATACTTGCTACGTGGTTCTAATACCGTTAATTTAGTTCCATTTTCTGTATTAATTCGTTCAACACTTTTAGATATGTGTATAACATTATTATCTAAATCAATATTTTCTTTTTTTAATGCACCAATTTCACCGATTCTAAGACCAGCATACAATGATAATAGAATAGCGAGAGAAACAACATCTTTATTACCTAAAAGATATCTATTAAGTATATCTATTTCTTTTTGATTTAAGATTTGAGTTGGTCTTTGTTTTTCACCATGTTTTAAATTCATAATATTGATTGTATTCAATTGATATTCTTTTTGAGCATATATAAATATTGAACGTAAAACATGACTAATTGTATAAAGAGTACTTTTAGATAACTTTTCTTCATTCTCTTTTTTATTAAAGAATTCATCCACTTCATATGCAGTAATTTTTTCAATATTCTTATCATTAAAATAAGAAAGGTGTTTACTAATAACTTTTTCATATTTATCATAAGATAAATATTTAACAACACCTTGTTTACTCAAAAGCCAATCTTTGGAAATAACTTCAAATCTTTTAAATACCATTTTCTCACCACCCTTCTATAATTCTTCTTTACTTACTAAATATTTACTGTCTAATGTTTGATTATCAATCATTCCAATAACAGGATTATCATCATCAAACTCAACAGTATCGTATTTATATATATATAATCGTTGTAAGGCTTTAACGACGAGATGATATTGTTTTTCTTGGTTTGTTAAGTCATCATAGTTTTCAAAATAAATATCATCTATTGGCACTTGATATTCAAATTTATAATATTGACTATTTGATTGAAATTCATCAAATAATGCATCACTATCGATAAAAGAAAAAAGATATCCAAATAACTCTGGACCATCTTTTAATATTTCACAATAATCATTTTTCTCAATTGCATCATTAAAAGCAAAACCTTTGAAACTGTAATCTTGATATTCATATCCAAACATTTGTCTTAAAAAGACAGTTGAATAATCATTACACTCATCAGGTACAATTTCTTCATCATTTAAATACATTTTAATATATTTATCATATTTGAAAGTTAAACCATATTTCTTTAAGAACCTAGATAATGAAGTATCCTTGCATAAAGTATCTACTAAACTATATCCACTATCGTCTTCATTATCATTTAACCTTCTACTTAAATGATAAAAACTTAAATAATCAATACAAACACTTAGATTTTTCTTTACATAATCCATAAAGTAGCCATATTGATCATCTAAAATAAAAATAGATTTTTCTTTTTGATATTCTCTATAACAAGTTTCAAGCAAATCATTTAGCTTAATATTGTCAATATTCAACACTTTCAACAAAGACCCAATCATCTTTTCCTTAGAAGCAGTGTTAATGTACAAATGTAAACGCCACCTTTCGTTTTAATGTTATTTTATTAAATTTCTTCTAAATATATATATAAAGCATCCTACCAAATAGGCAACCTATTGAAATTATTTTTATCTAACTGTTCTTTAGACATTCTGCTTTTTTTGGTCTTATTACTTTGACTAGAAAAACATTTGAATCTACAGGATTTACTTTTATTTTTAAGTTTGCCTGTTTGAAGATTTCGCATGCAAATTCATACCATGAACAAAATTCTTCATTTGTCGCATGATATTTTCCATATTTATTTGTTTGAATCATATCTACACAAAGTACTGCTAAGTCTTTTGTATGTGCTGGTGATCCAATTTGTTCATTCACAACACTTACTTTCCTCTTTCTTTTCCAAAGCGTAGCATCGTTTTTATGAAGTTGTTTCCGTTAATACCAAATCCCCAACAAAAACGAACAATAAAGTGTTTTGCATAGCTATCTACAACTAATTCTCCTTCATACTTTGTTTAACCGTAAATATTTAATAGTTCTCTTTGGTCATATTCTTTCCAAGGTTCTTCACCTTGTCCATTGAAGACATAATCTGTAGAGAAGTACATCATTGGAATGTCTAATTTCTTACAGACATTCACAATGTTTTCTGTACCTTCTTTATTAACTTTCCTACATAAGTCAATTTCATCTTCTGCTTTATCTACCGCTGTCCATGCTGCACAGTGAATCACTGCACCTGCTTTAGAATTAGTAATGACTTCATTGACTTGAGAAGTATTGGTAATATCCATTTCATCAATATCTACACCTATAGCTTCAATATTTCTTTTTTCACATTTTTTAACATTATTTTCGTTTATATTAATTAGTTAATTTTCGCAATATTAACATCATAATGAACAAAAATATTTCTTATACCAATAGTTCACTTTTCAAAATATATTAATAACTAGATAATTCCAGTGTATACACGTTATAATAGAAAAAGTAAAAGCGAGCACAAATAATAAAATTAAAATCAAGATTTTCTTTTCTTGATTAAAGACATTAGTTCACTATGCTTCAACAATACTTCAATCATAAAATAAACAATTATGCATAATAAAATATATATCGTAATAGTTACAAACTTTTTCTTAATTAACGTAAAATACAAAAAATATAATAGCACAATACCTATTACTCCAAATAATGTCTTTAATAAATCAATTACCAATTTATATCTAGGTAAATTAATCAACATTGTTCTAGACTGGAATACCGCTATAAAAAAAACGCACCATTCAGCTATTAACGTCGTGAAAGCTGCAGCATTAAAACCATATCTAGGAATCAATATAAGATTTAATACAATGTTAATAAAGCCTCCTATTAGTGTGCTAAATAATATTTTAGATTCTTTTCTTTGTGGCAATAAAATATTGTTATTAATTATTGTGGATAAAAGAGTAGGAAGAATTGCAAATGACAAAGTACACAACGTAATTTTACTTTCTAAGTAATCTTTATTTGAAATTATCGTAATAAAAAAATCTGGTAAAAGAATAATTCCTACCACTATAGGAATTCCAAATAATAAAATAATAGAAAAAATGCTCTTTAATTGCACTAAATATTCTTCTTTGTTTGAATCAATTATATAAGCAAATCTTGGTATTGTAACACTAATAACAGAAGCTAATATAGTCTTTATACAGGAATATATCTTAGAAGAAACAGTATATAAACCAACCTCTGTCTCTCCTCTTAAAAAACCTAATATCGTAATATCCGAAGTGACATAGATAGAAATAGCTATATTCATTGCAAATATAGTAAAAATAGGTTTTAAATGTCTTAACAATTTTTTATTAAATAATAACTTTAAGTTTACATATTTTTTCACATACATATAATTCAAAAAATTAATAACAAATGAAGAAAATGAACTTATTAAAGCGTATTTAAATATGTCAGTTTGATTTTTTACAAAAAATATAACAAGAACAAATGTAAATATTTGAAAAAAGATAGTTCTTATTGTTATATATAGAAAATCCTCATATACAATATTTACCCACTCTGTACCTAATGTTGTGCATATTATACTTACACTTAATATAAGAATTAGTATTCTATTAGTCGATAGAGCAGGCACAAATAAAACAATAAAAAACAAAATAGAATATGAAATAAGTGTAGAAATTATATTTATTGAGAATAATTCACTACTAAGCAAACTAATTTTTTCATTACTATTTCTAACTTTTGCACACTCTCTTATTGCATATGTCGATATTCCGAGTGCAGCAAATATACTGAAATATTGTATAATAGAGTTACTAAAATTTATTGCTCCTATTCCTTCTTTACCTAAAACCGATGTTACGTATTTAAATGTGATCAATGGAAAAACAGTAGTAAATATTGTTTTAAGAAAGTTCAAAAGCATATTAACATTTAACGATTTTTGCTTATATTTCATACGTTACCATTCCTTTATCGATTCATTTTTTAATAATAGATAATTTTGTATTATATGTAATAAATTTAACAATTGTAAGTGAGTAAATTAACATTAGTCCTAGAAAAGTATTTGACATTTGAAATCTAACAAGACTAAAAGCAATATAATACAATATGATACAATACAAGATGTGGCTTAAAATTGATCCATTTGTTTTCTTATAAAGTCTATATATATACATGCTTAGCATACCAAACATAATTGAAAATGCAATCACTCCAATTATTCCAAAATCAACATAAAAGTCCCCAATAAATGTATGAAAAGCATTATATTTTAAACCATATCCCACTTCCGTAGTATACTCAAACCTTGTGATATATAAATTTCCCTGTTCAAACAAAGGTAAATTTAAATTTACACCAAATAAAGAAACAACTTTTACTAAAAAACGTACTATACTATTAAATGACACAAATCCCATAGCATAACCACTAGGCATATAAAATGAGGTATTTATTACTTTATCAAGCATTGGTATACATCCTGAGATATAAAAATAAACACTTTTACTCCCCATAAACACAAATAAAAACAAAGCCAATATTATAATAATTGTTTTTTTCCCAAAATGCTTATGGGTTCTTCCTGTAATATTTCTTGCCGTCGGCAATGCTATGCATAATATAGTGTATAATATTATTGTTTTAGAACCTGCACCAAAAAATTCAAAAATTAAATATATTCCCCCTAATGCAATAAGTGTTTTTTGATCTCGCCTGTAAAACATACAATAAGTACTTACAGCAATTATTATATATGTAAAAGGTCTAACTATATATTGCATTGTTATTCCTCCCAGATCAATATCACCTGTAACCAGCATCATTTTTATTTCATTTACAGTTGTACCTTGCAAAACTTTTATAATGTTAGGGATATAAAAGTTGAGAGACAATATAAACACTACAAAAAATACAATTTTAATTTTTGTAAAACATATTTTATTACTATATAAATAATGCTTTGGTTTTATAGAAATATACTTAAAAAAAGTAGCTCCTATTAAGAATCCAATAATTCCAAGGAATAGTATTACTTCAGTATTAAGTGATATTTCGTATATTCCATATAATCGCAAGTTATATAAAAAAAGTACAACTATCCACAAAGCAGGAAAAATAAATAATGGTGACATATACTCTTTTTTTAAACCTTGTGATATACACATAAAAGCAAGTATAATCATTGTTACAATTATCATTATGTCATCTCCCCTCTATTTGTAAACTTCCTATTCACCGTTCATTAATCTATTAATTTTTTTTGCTGTTCTATTTTTAGTGAATTCAGAGGCAAAATCAAATGAATTATTTATAATTGTCATTTTATCGTATTCCTTGCTTATTGCATATTTAATAATACTACAAAGATTTTCAATATCACCATATTTATACAAAAAGCCATTATATCCATCGTTTATTAGCTCCATAACTGAACCGCAATTAGCCCCAATTACAACAATACCAGAAAGCATATCTTCAATTATTGTTCTACCAAATGCCTCGCTCTTTGAGCACACTATCGAAAATGACATTTTTTTTCGCAATTCTTTCATATCTTCAATCATTCCACAAAAATGAACATTTTCTATTTTATTATTTTTCACATAATGTATCATTTCTTCTGCATAAGAATTAATTTTACCAGCAAAGTATAAGCCTATTTGTGGATTATTAAGTTTTTCAAATGCCTTCAATGCAATCCATTGCCCTTTTCCTTCAGAAAATGTTCCAGTAACAAGTATATTTATATTATCCTCTTTTGATGTTGCGTCAAATTGTGTAATATAATTTGGAGATATATCATCATATAGCATCAATGTATTATCTAGTTTGTATTTTTCCCGATAATAGTTATCCAAAATATTTGAAATTGTAATAATTTTATCTGACTTTAAAGCTTTTTTCCTGAACGCATTATCAAACAATCTTAAGCTTTCTTGATCTTCTAAGCAGAATTCACGAAAATGCCATATATGATTTATTTTAAGAAAAGAGCTAATCCAATAGCCAATATTAATTGTACTTGTGTTAGTATAGACAAATTCATAGCCATCATTTCTCAAAATAAAAGCAATATACAGGGCAGACATTACTGATACTATGCTTTTTACAAAACATCTTAGTATACCTTTTATATTTGCCAAACCTTTTCTATTGGCTCTATATACATTTCCACCATATGAACAACTAATTGTCTTTATTTCGATTTTATTTAAATATTCATTTAAATCTCCTTTCTTTTTAGGTATAATACCTATAATTTCGTTGCCTTCATTTTTTAAATATTCAATTACAGACAGAAATGATAACGTGCCTCCACTATGTAGGTCATTATCATGAAAAACAGCAATAATTTTCATAAGAAAATCCCTTTCATTATATATTTTTAAAATCTAAAAGATTATGTTGATTCAGGTATGTGAATTTAATCTTTTGTATTACTTGCCACTACGCTTTATTTACCAATATTCTTATTTTTCTACTTAAATCTCTTATAATATGTCCAGAACTTATTTTATTTGTGAAAAATAGTTTAATTTTTAAATAATAAGATTTACTATAATTTGCTAGCAAATTTAAAATTTCCTTGTCTTCATGAACTAATCTATCACTATAATATTTCAACATTAATTTTGCTTTAACTTCATAACAAGGTTTCATATCGTTAATATTTACTAATCTTCCAATCTGATACCTTAAATAACTAAAACCTTTTTTTACAGTACCGCTAGTATTATTACCATGTTGTCTATATAAAATATATCCTTGTTCATCATAATAACATTTACCTAAAAATGAACAAATCCAAAGTATCCAATTATCATGATATTCTAATTCGTTATTATTTAATTTACACATCTCTAACAAAGCTATTCTATTAAACACACATGTACACCCTAAAGTACATATTTCTGCCATTATCTGCTTTTTAGTATTAGTAACATATCCTGGAGTAAATCTATCATATAAGTAGTTTAATTTTTCATCAACAACCTTTAGATTTGAATAATACAAATTTGGTGAATCAGAAGGAAATCCTTCTAACACCGAAATTGCTTTGCACAATTTATTTGAAAGCCATACATCATCTTGATCGGCAAATGAGTAATATTCAAACTTTTTTTCGTACGATTTTGCATATCTCATAATTTCATAGAAACTAATTGTAGATCCAACATTGTTTCCTTCAATTAAAAATATTCTATTTCCATATTCTTTTCTTTTTTTGATTATTGATACTGTATTATCCGTCGAACCATCATCGCGAATCAATAGCCAAACATCAACAGAATCTTGTAAAAAAATACTGTCAATTTGTTCGTTTATATATTTTTCTCCATTATATGAAGACATTAAAACACAAATATCCATAACGATTTTAATCTCCTTTCTATCCATTGTAGTGTATTCACTAACAATCAATTTCTTCTCCAGTAATATAATCTAATATAACCATATTAGGAAGCATAACTTTTTCATTTTCTCTAATGTCTGCAAAAATATAATTAGGACTATATATTATTGCGTTTTCATTATATGATAAAAAAGCCCCCCACCATGAAAATGAGCTGTTTGAACATACATAATTTTTACAGTTTCTTAATAATTCAAACGATTCACACACATCAACATCATCTATATATGTTGCCTCCATACCATAAAACCATTTTTCTCTCTTAATTTTTTTTATATCATCTGAGAAAATAAAAATTTTTAAATTATTATAATTCTGTTTTATTAAATTAATTCCTGACAAATAATATTCTTTAGAACATACTGGCCACCCATTATTTTTATAATCATCACCACATCTAACGCTTATTCCTACAGAATTACTTGTTTGAATATCATTTAAGTATTTTAGCGATGTTTTTGACATTTCTGATGGTCCAACTATTTCATTTTGTAATTCAACACGCATATGTTGCGCTATATCTGCTGAAACAAAATAGCCGTACATATATATTTCTTTATTTAAATTATTAAGCTTCTTTTTATTAAATTCTATACTTGATAGAAGATAAGTAGTTTTCCCAAGATTTAACTTCGACATTGACGCATGTTTGTGAAAAATTGAATGATATAGTCTTTGATATACATGAAATATTTCTCTTACTATTCCAAAAACAATGACATCATTTTTTTTAAAAACTACATTGTGATTTTTTAATATATTATTTATTTCGAGATTGCGTATTTTATACCTTTCGTATCCTCCGACATCTATAATAATCTTTTCTGATTTAGAAACGGTTTGAACATATCTTGCAGCAGCGTACTGATACAATTGATTTCCCAATCCACCCATTATTCGTAAATTTATATTTTTCATAAAACCTCCAAATATTAGTATATCTATTTTCTAATGAACTCCTTAAATTCTTGATAATCTCTAATATAATCTTCAACTTTATAGTAATCAGATGCCGCAACACATAAAACGGAATCTTTCTGGAGCCATAGCATCTCTCTCCAAGTTGTACAATCTATAACAACACCAATAGACGGATCACTAAGTTCAATTTCCTCTCTTCCATTTTTATTTTCAAGAATTAATTGTATTCTTCCATAAGGACAAAACAAAAGTTGTTTTAGTTTTCTATGGGCATGAAATCCTCTTCTTACACCTTCTGGAACTTTTGAAATATAATAAATCCTTTTTATTTCAAAAGGTAGATCATGATTAGTTTCAAAAAAAGACAATTCCCCAGCATTTACTGTAGGAATAGTTTTAATACGTATTATTTTACAACCCGCAACTGAAGTTCTATTATCTAATACATCCCCTTTTAAAACAGAATACCACTTCAAATCCTCTTCATTACTATATCTATTAAGAATATCTTTTGAAATATCGACAGATTCATGAAAATTATGTTTATCATAGAATCTTACAGCTCTTTTATTTTTTCTGGACACACACCAATAAACACTATCCAATCCAAAATCAGAAAAAGCCTTTTCAATAATCGCTTCCATTCCAAACCAAGAATATCCTTTTCCCATAGATGCTCTTCTAACAGTAATTGCGAACTCTGCACTATTTGTGTATCGATCTATATATTTAAGACTCACAGTTCCCATATATTCATCTTCATCAGAAGCAATAGCATAATGAGCATTCACCAAAAAATCACTACTATTCTCAATAAATTTTATGCAGTCATCTATAGTTTTTGAAGAAAAATCAGCATGCAAATCCTTTACCACAGTTTCATCATGCATCCATTCAAGCATTAATGGGGCGTCCTTCAACTCCAATTTCCTTAATTTCATTTTCATTCACCCCATTACTTAAACTCGTTAATAGCATCTATTACATATTGGATTTCTTCATCAGTCATTCCGTAGTACATAGGGATGCTTAATTCAGTTTTACTTATTTCTTCGGCTATTGGAAAGTCTCCCTCTTTAAATCCAAGGTCTTTATAGCAATCCTGAAGATGCATTGGAATTGGATAATGTTTATTTGTTCCAATACCTTTGTCACTCAAGAATTTTTCAAGTTTCGCACTTCTCTTACAACGAATACCAAAGATATGCCATACTGGAACCATATCTTTCGGAATATAAGGAAGTACTATTTCTGGATTCTTGATTCCATCCAAATACATCTGAGCAATTCTTCTTCTTTCCACATTAATTCTATCTAGATGAGGTAACTTAGCGGATAAAAATGCTGCTTGTATTTCATCAAGACGACTGTTATTTCCTTTATAAATGTGATGATATTTGTAATCAGAGCCATAGTTACCTAGTGCTCTAACCTTTTCTGCAAGTTCTTTGTTATTTGTAACTGTTGCACCAGCATCTCCCAACGCGCCTAAATTCTTTCCTGGGTAGAAAGAAAAACCTGCAGCATCACCAAATGAACCAATCACTTTACCTTTATAAGTTGCACCATGAGCCTGAGCACAATCTTCTATAACGTATAGATTATATTTCTTTGCGATTTCCGTGATTGGATCCATATCACAAGCTTGTCCATAAAGATGTACCGGCATAATAGCTTTAGTTTTATCAGTGATTTTTTCTTCAATTTTTGTAGGATCAATATTAAACGTTCTTATATCAGGCTCAACGAATATTGGTGTAGCCCCCACATATGTAACAGCAAGCGCCGTAGCGATATATGTGTTTGAAGGAACAATAACCTCATCTCCCTCTCCAACACCCAGGGCCTTAAGTGCGAGCATTAAAGCATCTAATCCATTTCCTACTCCCACACAGTAATCAGTATGGCAATACTCAGCAAATGCTTTTTCAAAATTTTCGTCCTCTACCCCTCCTATATACCAAGAACTAGTATATACACGTTCAAAAGCATTTCTTAAATCCTTATCTAACTCTCGTTCCATTGGTAAAAAACTAACAAAAGGTATTTTCATTTTAGTCCTCCTCATTTTCTAGTTTATTTTTCTATTTTTTCAATTAAACAATTTACCAAATTCTTATAATCGTATTCAATAGCTGTCTTTCTTGCATTTTCGCAATACATTTGGTACTGTTCATTGTCCATTCTTCTAAATTGCATGATTGCATCTGCGACGATTTTAGAATCATTTTCCACTGAAATTCCACATTTTTTTTCTTGTACCAGATCATACTTTGGTTTAATCATAGACAAAACAGGCTTACCACTAGCAAAATACATAAACAATTTGTTTGGACTTACACCATATTTTAGTAATGGTGTATTGACGAATGTAAATAGATTTAAATCACTTCTTGAAAGAAGATTCATTGCATATTTTTTGTCTACGGGACCTTTGAATTTTATATTTTTCAAATTATAATCCTTCGCCATATTTTTTAATTGTTCTTCTTGATTTCCACAACCATATACCAAAAAAAGAACATCTTGAACTTTTCGCTCATGAAGTTCTCTTGCTGTCTCCACAAGAACATCTAACCCGTTAAAAGCGCTTATTGAGCCAAGATAAACTACCTTGAATTTGTCTGAATCTAAATCAGGATCGTCAAGAATCCATTTATCATTTTGTTCATAAACGCTTTCTAAATCTATACCATTATTCAAATAACCGATATCGCTTGTATCAACATCGCCACCGGTTTCTTTGCTCCATCCCTTATCAATGATATAATCTCTTCCTCCTTGAAATGAAAAGATGATACCATCCGCTTCACGATAGGATTTATGTTCCATATTGTAAAGGACTTTAGTGATGAGAGAATTCTTTTTAAGATACCCCATATCTACAAATCCTTCCGGCCAAAGATCAAGAATATCATAAATCACTTTAGTTCCATATTTCTTTTTCCACTTTAAAAATATATTACCAAAAAGGCCCGCAAAATCAGATACAATTACATCAGGCATTGGTAATTCATTTCTTAAATTCCATAATCGCCTTTGAAATTGGAGTGCAACTAATACTCTTTCAAAATTTCTACGATAACTAGATGTATTAATCAAATATCCTTTTGCTTCATCCGTCTCAACAAATCTAAATTTTTCTTTTTTTAATAAAATATTTCTTCCACTTTTATTTTCAACACTACCACTAACAATGTACGCATCATATCCTCTTAAAATTAACTGTCTACATAGATTAGTTTGACGTGACTTAAATGCATTAGGAAAATTATACTCATTTACAATCCACACTACTTTTTTTTTCATACTCTCCTCCTTAATAACGTCTAAACAATAGAAATCACATCATCAAATATTTCTTCACTATCCAAGATAATTGGCTCAACATCTACGTCACGAAGAAAAATATAAGGTTTATCATAGTGATGATATTGATTTCTTTCAACTCTGTCTGCATTACCATCTTCCATAATCTTAATTGTATCTTCAATAAGGTCAAATCCTACATGAGCCATAACACCTGTATATGCCATATGTCTAATATTTACTTCGGTTACTTTCATGTCACCATTCTTATCTTCCTTCAAATCAAAAGATAGAATACCATGTGCTGGAACATCTAACTTAGTTTCAATATATTTAATACACCTATCACAAAATTCATTGATTTTGTCTTCATTTAGAAATCTTCCAAAATGAGTATTTCCTGTTACATGAGAAGGTGCTGTATTTGCCATTACATACTCTACGCATTCTAATGCTGCTCCTTTTACATATTCACCGTTGTAATAAAGCATTTCATTGGCTAAATGACGACCTGTTAAAAATTCACAGACAGTGAATTCTGGAATATTTGAATTAATAAATAACCAACTCTTATAACTGCTTAAATCATCTAATCGAAGAGAGCCTAAACCTCCAGTTCCTTCAGTTGCACGAATCCAACATGGAAAACCTATTACTTTTTCAACCTCTTCATAGCGAGGATTTTCTTGTGTTACTTTAATTGTTTTTGGAATAAACTCTGTTCCTTCAAGTAAATCTGCCATAATAGATTTGTCTTTTAATGATACAGAGAGTTTTTTACTTCCCATAAATACAGGACAAGGAAATTTACCTTTTTTTTCATAGTAATCTCCCCATTCAACAATTTCACTTTCCGGTTGTACGAAGGCATAATCTATATTTTTTTCCTCAATCAATTTTTCAATCCATGGAAAATATTCTGGTGAAGTACAACGTGGACATACAAAATATTCATCAAGTAATCCCTTCATAAAAAAACCAACAGCTTTTTTTTCAATATCGCAACCAATAATTTTATAATCAGGATGATTTTCTCTAATTATTCCAGTGATTGAACGTGGTGTTAATCCTCCTATACCTGTTACTAATATTGTTTTCATAAATTCTCCCTCTTTCTTTATTTTAAAAATAATTTTTTGCTTAAAATCTATTTTTTTCAATTTCAGATAATGAACGAAATATCTAATCTTTACAAAATTCAAAATAAAAAGTCTTGAGCAACAAGACTTTTATTTTAATTAATCACATAAGATTGAAATGATTTTTTTCATATCATTTTCTGTATACCTTTGATCGCATATAAGTGATAATTCTAACTCGTATAAGTTAGATTCACATTTTTCATTTGAATGTGGCCAATGAATTGGACAATAGATTTTATTCTCAATTAACTTTTTTCGGTAATAATCCCTTTTCCCATTTTTTATAATAATCGGAACAAAAAGCGGGCAATCAATATAATTTATATCAAATAACATTTCTATATTTACATTATTTTGTAAACCTTCATGTAAGCATCTTGCGTTAGATATTCGTTTGTTTATAATTGATTCATTTTTACTTCTAAATAATATTTTCTTTGATTCATCATCTATTAATAGATTTAAATAATTTTTTGATATCCATTTATTACACTCATTAAAGAGAGTCATAAATTTTTCTTTTTTACTATTACTTTTATCAATTAAATATTGTTCTTTTAAATCCATTGCCAATTTCCTGTTATCTATAAAAGAAATTGGTGGTTGTTGCATTGGTTTATACTTTAATAAAGTATTTGTAGAGGCACAATATCCTCCGCAAAATAAAGGTCCCCATTTTCGTAATGATGCAACCAAAAAATGACTTTGAGAATCATACTTTTGCTGAGAATAAAGACTATGAGTTATATCCTCAACAATAATCCCACCTCTATCAATAAAATAATCAAGATTTGGCATATTATTTTTGTATCCAAAATAGTTACACCATAATAAAAGATCCACATCTTGCGGAATATTCACTTCTATTTGAAGTATATTTTGATAATTTACATTATAAAAATATACTTCAATTTTTGACTCACGAAATGGCTCTATCATTGAATCACAACAATAAGATGGTAAAAGAGCCTTTTTTATATGTGGAAGATTTTTTAATACTACACCTATGGCAGTTCTTCCTGAAAACGTAAACGCATAATCTTTTATTTTTTCAGGCATTACAAAATTCAATCCATAATCTTTATAATTTGAAAATTCGCTTCCAATTTCGCTTATCATATTTTCTCCCATTTTTACTCTGCTATGTTACCAAATTTATCTTTATACTTATTTTTACTATATTTATAAAATGAAAACCCTAAAAGAATCCAAATTGTTGCTATTGTAAATTCTGCAAACGTCATTGTGCACGGTGTGAATGGAACCAAATACATCAACATCATAAAACTAGACATAATTATAGCCAATACGCCAATTAATTTTGGAAATTTCACTTTATATGGTCTATGTAAATCTGGCTCTTTTTTTCGAATTACTAAAAATGATAAAGAGACCATACAATACGCAAGACAACAGGCGAAACTAGCAACATTAGATATCCAAATCAAAACAGCTCTTCCAAAAAAAGGAGCAATCACTGATAAAAAACCAACAAGAATAACTGCATTAATAGGTGTTTTATATTTAGGATGTAATTCACAAAATTTTCTTGGAATCATATAGGCATTAGACATTGAATATAATGCTCTACTTCCACCGATTAAAAAAGAGTTCCAACTTGTAACAATACCACATAATCCGCCAAAAATAGCAATTCTAGACATAGTGGAACTATTAAATAATTTTCCCATTGCATCTGCTGCAACTAATCCTGAAGAATTTAGAGATTCAGTAATTTCAAAACTATTTAAAGAGATACCTATTGCTATAACAACAAAAGAATAAAATGCTACCGCTAATACTATTGATAAAAGCATAATATGTCCAAGTTTTTTTAATGGAACCTTTATTTCCTCTGCAGCCTGAGGAATTACATCAAAACCAAAAAGATAAAAGGGTGCAACGATAGCAATGGATAATATATTAACGACTGAATCCATTCCATTTTCAGTTATAAATTGACCATGCAAATTATCTACATCACCTTTTAATGTGGACATGACAATTAAAAGAATTCCAACTCCTGCTATTATAAATGTTAAAATTGTTTGCATAACCGCAGCAGATTTAATACCCCGAATATTTACCCATGTGATCAAAATAGCGAAAATAATCGCAGTAATTAACCAAGTAAGATAAATATCAAATCCTGCGACAGAATATAATTTAACTTGAAGAAAACCGGGAAAAATATATTGAATGATTGTTGGTAGTGAACATGCTTCAAAACACACTACTCCGATGTAACTCAATATTATTGCCCAAGTACAAATAAAAGAGCCAATAGATCCAAAAGCTTTATAACTAAATAAATGTTCTCCTCCACATTTAGGCATGGCTGTTGTTAATTCAGCATAGGTAAGACCGACAAAATAGATCATTATTCCACCTATTATAAATCCAATTACAGTTCCCATTGTACCAGCATTCAAAATCCAATCACCTGATGCTACTACCCATCCCCATCCAATCATTGCACCAAATGCAGTAACTAAAACATCCTTGGAATTTAATACCTTATCAAATCCTTTTTTTTTATCAATATTGATTTTACTCATGCGAATTTTTCTCCTTAGATAAATAGTTTTTATTTTTCAATTATTTCTTCTCCATTCAATTTCAAAGTAACTTTATCTTGTATAAAATTTAATAAATTCTTCTTGAGTCATATCTAACTCAAAACATTTTTCAGCTCTTTCAGGTTGCAAATTTTTATACCATTCCCATATTTTGTCCATTGTAGGCGTTTCTACATTAAATAAATCTGCAACTGTAATCATAATTTTTATTCCATAAGGAAAATCTGATACGAAATATCGTGAATCAAAATCAGGTACATAACCTCTTTCTGTTTTAATTACAGGAGAATATAAACCTTTTAAACGATCTAGACTACATATTCTTTTTGCTAATTCTTCAGGTGTACGAATATTATGTCTACTTTGCATAGATTCTACATCGCGCATATCCATAGGAATAGCTTTACATAATTGTTGTAATTCATCACTACAATTTAAAAGTACTTCAGCTCCATCAATCGTCCAACCTTCATAAAATAATTCGTTATTTGGATATACATTATCTGGCATATAATCTTTAAACATCGCATATATTCTAGATGTATGAAGAACTGGATTTGATGGGGTAAACGCGACAACAAGATAATTAGCAAGTGGGCGACAAACCATATCAAATAATGGTTGAATGGCAGTACAAATTTCTTTTGAATTGTTTGCAGGAATACTACCAACTAATAATTCTGGAGCAGGTCCTAACATATAAACCGATTTACCATATTCCTTTAATCTAGCAATACTTGGCACTCTTGCAAGACCAAAAAATTTTACTCCTTTTTCAATTAGAGGTGCAAAAGCAAATTCAGCTGCACCCGCACCTGGAACTAATCCAATCATTTGGCCTTGTTTAATGTAAGGTTCTATTAGTTTTGCAGTATCGAAAAAAAGTTGTGGAGGAACAGTTATCCAAATTAATTCAGCTTCTTCGATTGCTTCTTTCCAATTGTTTGTTACATTTGATAGTATTCCTGAATATAGAAATTCTTCATTATTATTGTATACTTCAATTTTCTTTTCATATTTTTCTGGCTTAGATGTATGAATTGTTACTTCATTACGTTTATGTGCAAACATTGCACCCATTAAAGTACCAAGATTTCCGCCACCAATAATAGTTATTTTCATTTGTGTTTCTCCTTTTCTATCTTAGATAATCTTCATCTTTTAATAATTCTATTTCATATACTGGTCTTAACATAGATTCTCCATCTGCATTATCAACTTTAACAGTATTATATATTTGTTGCACTGTATTTTTAAATTCTTCAAAACTATCTGCAGCTAAGTAAAATATCGCTACAGGTTTATCAGTTATTTTTTTTACTTCAAAGCTTTCACCAACATTCATATTTTTAATACAATGTTGAACCTCTTTGATATTACAAACTTCATCAATTCCTTTTATAGATTTTATTGTTTTACCATTTTCTTTTACTAATAAATTAACAACACCACCGCATCCATTAAATTTTGCGTTAAATCTATGGCATTCCTTTTTATTAATCATTTCTCCGCTAAGAGCAAAATTTATTAACATATCCATTGGATTCATTCCAATGAAGTATTCATCAACCTCAGGGAATGTTCCTCCCAATCTACACCCCATTTCAAAAAATGTAATCTTGTCACCATTTGTGTAGCCTTGCATGAAAATTAGTCCATTTTTAAATCCCATTTCTTTGAACATTTTAGTAACATTAGGGTGAATTGTATCTAAATAATGGTCAATTTTATAAGATGGTGAAATTAATAAATTTGCGTGATTTATAGCAGAAGGTCTATCTAGGCATACTCTACGATCAAACATAGATAAAAGATATGGTGTGCCATCTACTAATATATAATCTAAAATAAAATCAACACCTTCTAAATATTCTTCAACAAGGATTTCTTCTTTTTTTGAAAAAGATAATGCAATTTTTGCTTGATTAATATAATCTTCTTCAGTTCTACAAACAGAAGCTCCTCTTGACCCACTACCATCCATCGGTTTTACAAAAACTGGATAATCAAGTTTTGTAGCCATCTCGATATAATTTTCTTTTGAGACAGGATAAGTTTTAGGAACAGGAATATCATACTTTTTACACATCTTTTTAAATTCAATTTTGTCAGTAGAAACTTCTATCATTTTTTCAGTTGCATAAAATGGTAAATTTAATCTTTGACACGCATCAAAACAAGGCTTTAGAAGAATATCAACGAATCCTGTTGTAATACCATCAATTTTATTAGCTTTACAAAATTCCACTACAGCATCTACATCAAGAACATTTAATAACACTGACTCATCTGCTTCAGCTTTAGCAGGACTATTTTCATCGTAGTCTGCGACGTAAACATATACACCCATTTTTTTTGCTCTTATAACGATATCAGTTATTTTCTTTATACCACCTAATATAAGTAATTTTTTCCCTATTAATTTATTGTATAATTCCATACAAATAGCCCCCCTTGTTTCTTTTAATTATTATTTTTTTAATTGTTCCATCCTATATTTATCAAAATCTATAATTGAAGTTGTTCCTCTTACAGAAATATCTTCTCTTTTTACAACCTTTTTTATAGTCATAAAAATAATTTTTAAATCAAAAATAAAAGTTATGTTATTTACATAATAAATATCTTTCTCAAATCTTTTTTCCCACTGTAAGCCATTTCTTCCGCTAACCTGTGCCAAACCTGTTAAACCAGGTCTCACATCGTGTCTGTGTTTTTCTATTTCGTTATACCAAGGCAAGTATACAACTGCTAATGGTCTAGGTCCTACTATACTCATATCCCCATTTATGATATTGAATAATTCAGGTAATTCATCAAGACTAGTAGAACGTAATAATTTACCAAACTTTGTTAGCCTTACATCATCTGGTAATAAGTTACCATTCTCATCTGTTTCATCTGTCATTGTTCTAAACTTGTATAAAGTGAATATCTTTTCATCTTTACCAGGTCTTTTTTGTTTGAATATTACAGGTGAACCTAATTTTGTTCTTACTAATATTGCTACAATTAGTAAAATAGGACTTAATACGATTAAAGCTATTAGTGATAATAAGAAGTCTAAAATTCTTTTGATATAATTTTTGTACATGCTACTCAAAACATCCTTTAATGATTTCAATAATAATATCTTGTTCTTCTTTTGTCATCTTGTTATCACTTGGTAAACATAATCCTCTATTAAAGATATCCATAGCTACATCTATTGATTGTCCTTCAGTATATGCATTTGTTTTTGCTCTTCCATTGCCATTTCTTGTAATGAATGGATTCATTCTATAGATTGGTTGCATATGCATTGGTTTCCAGATTGGTCTTCCTTCAGCGTTATAGCTTGCCAATGTTTCTAGAATTTCTGTTGGACAAGATTTCCCTTTTTCAGAAATGTATAAAGATTCCTGTTCTCCTCTGACTTGTTGACACATTGCTTTAGGATTGATAATCATACAAGATAACCAGAAGTTTGGTACTGATTTTTCTTCATCATATGGGTTCATTTTTACTGGTAAATCTTTGAATCCTTCTTTATATCTTTTATAGATTGCTTGCTTTTGTTGGATATGTTCTTCTAAATAGGGAATTTGTCCTCTCACTACACCAGCAATAACGTTACTCATACGATAGTTATATCCTGTTTCTTCATGTTGATACCATGCAGCATTTTCTCTTGATTGAGTAGACCATTTTCTTACTTTATTAGCTGCTTCTAGATCATCAGTTAATAACATTCCACCACTTGAACCAGTAATGATTTTATTTCCATTAAATGAAATCACATTATAGTTTCCAAATGTGCCTGTTTCTTTTCCTTTATATGTTGCTCCTAATGACTCTGCTGCATCCTCAATAATGATTGCACCATGCTTATCACAGATTGCTTTAATTTCATCAATCTTACCGGGTGTTCCATATAAATGAGCGACAACTACCACTTTAACTTCTGGATATAATTCAAATGCTTTTTCTAGAGCTACTGGATCCATATTCCATGTGTCATATTCTGTATCAATGAATACTGGAATACCACCTTCATAAGTGACTGGATTAACAGTTGCTGCAAATGTCATATCTGAACAAAAGACATAATCACCATGTTTAATATTTGCTAATTTCATCGCTAAATGTAAAGCAGCAGTTCCTGCTGATAATGCAACTGCATATTTACACCCAACTTTTTCGCTAATCATTCTTTCAACTTCATTAATATTTTTCCCAACTGTACTCATCCAATTGGTCTCATATGCTTCAGTGACATACTTTAATTCATCCCCATGCATTGTAGGGCTTGATAACCAAACTTTGTTTTCAAATTTTTTCATCTCTTTAGCTCCCTTCTTTTGAACATAAAAAACACAGGTTGTTAGCCTGTGTTTATGAAATAAGCTATTTTTAGGTATAGTCCTCCCTATCCAATTTATTCCCTTAAATCATACTATGTTCCAAACATCAGTAGAGGCGGATCCCCTGCGCTCTAAATCAATTCTTGCTTTTAAATTTCTAGCCCCATACTTATTCTTCGATTAAAGAATTTTAGGTTTAGGTAGGCACATTGATTATGTTTATCAACTTTTGTAATATACTTTTCTAACAAAGTTAATGGACCATCAGTAATGATTGTCTTACCATCTTCTTGATATCCATGAGATAGTTTTACTATGTAGTTTCTATTTAAAACTAAGTTAAAAAATTCAATCTCTTTTTCTGTTAAAGCTGTTGCATCAACATTTTTAAGTTGTTTAATTAAACCATCATTTTCTTCTCTCATCTTTAGTAGTAAATCATTAAATTCATTTTGATTTAAATGAGTTTTTACAAAAACATAGTTATTAAACATCGGTCTAATTAAAACTTCTTTTGTTTTACGATGACAAACTTCATATTCAGGGGCAAATGCTATTAAATTCTTATTTCTGTTCAAATTTGTAATAATCTTATTGGTTTTGTAACTTAATGTATATAGTACATACCAATTCATGACTTACTTACAACTTCTAATGGAACTAAGAATTTGTCATTTAAAAAAATGCTTTTGAGTGTTGCTGTTCTATGATGGCGATCAATCTTTACAATTTCACCAGTGTAGTTTAATAATGGTCCTTTATCAACAATCAATTTAGAATTAACTATATTTCCTACAGAATGTTTAATCACATTCTCTTTTAAATAAAAGTATTCCATTAATGGTTGTTCTTCACTATTTAATGTAAGTATATTGTTTCTTGAATGAAAGAACTCTTTGTGTGCTTCAAATAACACTTCTTTATCCATTTCAGTAACAATAAACATGTAATCAGGATATAAATCCTTTAATACATAATCTCTTACATTACTAGCACTATACCATTTCTCTACTTTAGGAATAAAAGCTCTAATGCCATCCTGTTTGTTAAAATAATTTACAAGACTATCATCTTTGTATATTTTTTTATGAACAACATACCAAAACACATTCAACCCCCTCATGCCTTCCTTTTATAACAGAACAAGTAGTTCTGTGAGAATTATTATAACATGAATATTCAACATTTCAAGAAAAAAACGACATATTATCATGTATAATGAGATTGAATGATAATGTCATATTTAACATTATAATTATCGCGGTTGTATAATACATCTTTGTTTATTTGAAATTTTACACACAAAGGGAGGAACATAAAATGTTAGAATCTAACAGAGAAATTAGCTTTAAAGAAGTATCAAATGAATGGTTACAAGTCAAGAAATTATCAATTAAGAATTCTTCATATGAAAAATATGAGAATATTGTTTTAACTCATCTTGATAAAAATTTTGGAGAATTAAATATCCATCAAATTAATGAAAAAATGATTTTTTCTTATTTTCAAGAACGCATAAAAATTAAAGATTACTCAACAAGTACATTAAAAGGTATTCGTTATGTTTTAAAAGCAATTTTAGATTATGCTCAATTTAAATATCATATAGCTACTATCAATTTTAGTTTTATAAAATTAGGAAAATCAAATAATGGATATAAACCACTTACTATTGAACAAAAAGAAGCATTAGAAAATTATTGTTTCAATCATTTAGATAATAAGTCATTGATGATTCTGTTATCTTTGTATGGTGGATTTCGTGTAGGTGAAGTCGCTGGTTTAAAATGGGAAGATATTGATTTTGAAACTGGTATTGTTAGTGTTAATCGTACTATTGAAAGATTAAAGAACAATGATAATAACTCTACAAAAACCCAATTGATGGAACTCGAACCAAAAACTAGTACATCCAAGAGATTAGTTCCATTACCTGATTTTATCATGAACTATGTAAAATCTTATTACAAATTAATGTGTCCAAAGAAACAATCATATTATATCTATACAAATTCAGAAAAAATATCAGATCCCAGAAATGTTCAATATCATTTTCAAAAAATATGTAATTTATATGATTTTGAAATTAATTTTCACTCCCTCAGACATACATATGCGACAAATTGTGTCATGAGTGACATAGATATAAAATCATTATCAGAAATATTAGGACATTCAAGTGTATCAATCACATTAGATATATACGTTCACTCCTCTTTAGAATTTAAAAAAGCTCAAATTCAGAAAATCAAAGTTCCTAATTATGTCGCAGAACTACTTGTTTCATGATAAAGGTTAGACAAATCTAATTAAGAGAAGCCTCCAATCTGAGCAATTTTATTCATGATAAATAGACTCTTTTATATGCCTGTAACAGCAGCTTATTTATAGTGCTTGATATTCCAGTTATCAGCATAAGATAAACAACTGATTTCCACAGCCAAGTATAATTTCTTTCTTTAAACAGTTCATAAACATCTCTTTCTAAAAATTTTATAATCATAAATACGGTAAGTAATATATATATGCCAATTTAAAATCTTTTAGATATTCAAGATAATTCTTAATTAAAATAATCGTCTTTTCGTGGCTGTTTTCCACACCTTCAAGTTCTATTATTAGACTTTTTGTTTTATAATAAATAAAAGACAGATTATCCAAAATGCTCTTTGCCTGCTGTTTAGTCAATTCACTCATGTATTGATCTATATAGCTATTAATATCCTCTAACAACTCTTTTTCCTTTATCATTTAAATTTATCCCCCATTGCATAAACAAGATCAAGTCTAGTCCTCTTTTATCATTAGGATTTTGATCTTTCCATTCATCTGGAAATGCAATTTGTTGAAGTTCGTCAGCAAGATCAACTTCTTCCTGTGTTAATTTCTCATCATTTTCAATCAATAAAATGCGTCCGCTTGAAGCTTTATAAAATCTTCCCATATAGAATACCTCTATCTAATCTTCTTCAGAAGGATTAAAATTATTATCTCCATTTATGTAATCTGTAATAAATAATTCTATTTCTTCCATACAGTCAATTGTTTCAACAGTTCCATCCTTTAATTCTGCTTCTACCTTGGCATTTTCAATGCCTGCATCTCTAAATAATGTTTTTAATGTATGTAAGGCATACATTAACCTTTCTTTTTTACTTAACATTGGTCTTCTCCTTTTTTCATTCTTATTTCTTCTTTAATTGTTTCTATTTTTAACTTTTTTTACCACTCCTTATAAATGCCAGGATTCCTGCAAATGCTTCATTTCTCCATTTTTCTATTCTTTCATTTACAGTTTTTTCAAAATAATTAATATTCCCCTCATAATCATCATAATTTTTATTTAACGGTGATAATTTTAATCTGAATTTGTTTTTAAAATTGATATCACCATTATCAAGAGTATTCGAAATACTATATATCAGTGAATTTAGTTTTTTATTGTATAAATCATAATCATCACTCCAGAAAACTGCATCCTGCAGTAACATAATTCTTAAATTTATTCGGTTGATCACTGCGTTATATAGATTTATTTGCTGTAATCGTTCATCGCTATATCCAAATTTGCGCCTACAGTATTTAAATTTTTTATATGTCTTGTTTAGTGAGGTAATAATTTTAGATAATGCAACGATGTAAAATTTTTCAAGTTTTGCAATAAAGTTATTAAAATTTCTTTTCTTAATACTTTTGTCTCTATGATCCTTGTACCAAAGATGCCTAATTTTCGTTGGAGTCACATCATACTTTTCTACTATGACATTCCCGTCTTTATCTTTCATAATTTCATTTTTTTTGCATATCATTACCATATTAGGATCATCTTTTTTGCATGTCCTTCCTGTAAACTTATTTATGTACATATTTCTTTTGTATTTTTTGGGATTAGATATAGGTTTTGTAAATACTTTTCTTTCAAACACAAGAAAATCTATGTATGTCCCGTTTCCAACATTTGTAAATTTATAAACAAAGGGAATAGATTTATAATCTAGACTTATATTAAACATAAACTGTTTCGCAAGTTCATGTTTTTGCTGTTTAGATAATGATCTGGAAATCATCACTCTTAACTTAATACAGTAATTCTTTTTAGTTGCATTTCTTTTTTTCTCATATGCAATCAGCTTGTCAATTTTAGATTCTATATTTGCTTGATTCGAATAAGCCTTAGTTTTGATAAAAGATTTAATAATGGCTGTATCTTTTATTGTTTTATACTCAATGTAGTTTCCAGAACTGAGCATGCATCTCATATCTCCTCTCTAAATCAACATCAAAGGGACTTTGATGTTTTTATTTTTTTGTCAAATCTAAAAAATTATCATTTATTCAGTTAAATTTTAATTTTTTCATAATACTCAATTTAATGTTTTTTTTTTATTTTTCTTATTACTTTTGTGATCTGCTCTTTATGATTAATGCCTAATTTTTTCGCCTTGCCTTTCAATGCACTTATGTACAAAAACATCAGCCAACACAATATTATAAAAATTAATATTCCAATCAGTATGATTAAGATAACAGTGAGTTTATCGTCTTTTGATAAACTCTCAAACTTATACACTTCAAACATATTAATCATTTGTAATCACACCCATCATTTTTAACACTCTGTTTAAATCTTTTATATCCACGCAATTAATAGTAATCTTATTATTTTTTGTTACCGTACACTTCGCATCAAAATAATTTGTTAATTTCATACGGACTTCTTCGTAATGAATACTTAGATCATCTTTCACAAAATCATCGATAGATGTCTGTCCTGTCAGTACTTCATCATCATTTTTTACCTTAGAATCTTCCTCGATTTTTTTCTTTATTTTTGTCAACACTAACTGCAGCGTCTCAATCGGTAATCCTGATTTGTGGATAAGATAATCATTTCTCTCTTCTATATTTACAAGATTTCTGTTCACATCATCCTTAAATTCGTTTAAATACATTAGTACAGTATTTTCAAGTTCATCGATAAAATCTCCTACCTTTTTTAATCCTAATCCACTCTGTTTTGAAATGAATTCTCTAATTCTTCCTTTAAATTCTCCGTTTTTATTGAGTACTGCAACATACTGGTAATATGCTTTAAACAAAGTATATTTCTTTTCTTCAGTATCAAATCTACGATAATCATTGTAAGTAAGAATAGTATTCATCTCTTCAATTTCATTATCTGGTTTCTTAACAATCGTTGCGACTATTGTCTTTTGAACTTTTCCAGTACCATCTAATTCACTCTCATGTTCAATATTATATTTGCAGGCTTTAATTCTTTTATGACCGCTTACCAACATATACTTACCATCACTATCACGATAAACTGTAATAACTTCTAAGACTCCATTTGGATTGTGATAAATTTTATCAGCAAACTCTACAATATCCTCCAGTGTATCGAAATCTGGATTTAATGGATTATATTTAATATCCTCTATTGCAATCGGTTCTACCTTTTTTCTTTTATCAAATTCCCTCATCAAATCCTCACTGTTAGATTTATCATATTGTTTTAAATTAAATTCTAATCCGCTCATACTATCTCCTCGCCCTCTTTTAATTTTATATACAACGGTTTCATTAAATGAATACATCAGTTTTCTTATAATGTTCTGTAAAATATAATAACCATTGGCAATAACAATACACTCATCGCAGAACACTACTCCGTTTCTAAGATTTTTAATACACATTCCATTTAGAAAATAATAATAGAAAAATCTTTTTTCACTTTGTGTTAAGATTCTTGATGCACTTAATAATAATTTCATTATTATTTCATTTGCCCTATTTGCTACTCTTGTTTCAACAAGAGTAGTCAAATCACAAATTTTTTCTACTTCAGCAATATTTAATTTCTTTACCTCATAAAAACCAGATTTAATAACTGGTCTTAAATCTTCAATAAGAGTTTTTGTATTCTGCTGTGTTTTTTCTTTATCGATGTACGGACAAATCATTAAAATACACCTCTACTTCATCAACCAATTTCTTTAAATCATTACCAATATTAAGATCACTGTCGATTAAAAATTCATTTTGGATCGTAGCACTGTTCGCAGGTTTTGCACGATACCGAATAGTTGTGTCTAATGTTTTTCCGCTAAAATATTTATGGAACAAATTAACAATTCCTTTTTCATTGTTATTATCATTAATCATCGTCAACAATACTTTTAAGTCAAAATCAACATCCTTCATTTTTAAAAGCTTGCTTACAGAAACAATTAATCCTTTTAAAGAACCTCTATCTGGTTTAACAGGGATAATCACTAAGTCAGCAACTCTTAGTGCATTGCTCAAAATAACACTGTCATCTGGTGCCTCATCTACTATTACAAAGTCATAATCATCTTCAATATATTTAAACGCAGACTTTAAATATCCAGTTATATCCTGATTAAAATTATGAAGTAAGCTTATTTTCGCATCACCAAGTGATAATGCAGAAGGTATTAAATCTAAGTTTTTTATTCTTGTTTTCATAATTACTTCTTTAATGTAACTAGGTTCTTCAAAAATATCTTTTAGATTAAAATTAATGGTGTAATCACTGTATAAACAGTCATTCAATTTATTTAAGAAATCTTCCTCATTTTTAATATCATCATTAAATTCATTAATAAATTTCTCATCAAGTTCGTTTCCAATATTGCCTGCAACATCTGTTGCATTTGCTTGTGGATCACTGTCAATAAGCAGTGTTTTATATCCTTTATCAGCCATGCCTTTTGCTAAAGATAGTGCGATAGTAGTTTTACTAACTCCACCTTTCATATTTGTAATTACAATTGTTCTCATATTTTTTTCCTCTTTTCCTTTTTTTAAATTTCTTTGATCATAATTGCATCTGGGATCAGTAATGCTAAACGATACTTAGCCTCCCTCAACCGTTTATAATAACTATTTGTCGATATGTTCATCTCATTCTTCACTTCCTCTCTTGTGTAATTTAATATTTCTCTTTTTATCAAAATACATCTGTCTTCCTTATCCAATTTATTTATACAGTCAAACATTTCTATAAGAAACATTGTTTCTTCATTAGATTTGTCCAACAGATCTATCATTCTGCTTTCATATTTCTTAGAATCAACACTTGATTTCGAATCATCCATTTTTAATATCGAAGTTGTTGTAATAAAATTTGCATCAAAATCTCTTTCGAGATTGTCTATTAAATAAATTCTTATATCATTTTCCTTATCTTCCTCACATGCTATTTCAATGTTGTATCTTGCCCCGTTGACGATTCCTGAAAGATATTCCAATAATTCCTGAATATTCTCCATTGTTTTTTTGTTATCCAAAATTATACTCATCAGTCTCCCTCCCAAGCCTACATAGAATTTTTTTTGCATATTTAAATTTATATTGATAAAAACGACAAAAAAAGCACTTTGCAAATTAGTTGCTAAGTGCTTCTGTAAGTTAATATTTTCGAATAAAAACAGGTATTTCGCCCCATTTTTATTAAATAATCTAAAAAAATAAAATAAGAAGATAAATCATACAAAATAAAGTTATATACTTTATACTTGATTTCACAGTCATTTAAGCATATAACTACTAGATTTTATCTTTCCAATATGGTAAATTTCTATATAAACAAACCATATTTATATATTATATGATTTATTATCATATGTGTCATAGTTAAGTGCTAAATGACTATGCTCAATCCTGTTTCATTGGTAGTGAAACAGGATTTTTTATTTAGTTGTTTCGACTGTTTAAGTATATCACCTGAAAACATAAAAATAAATAAAAAATTGAAAAAATAACGATATTAATTATACCACTGCTTGATAATTTAAACATTTTTTAAATACTCATATATCAGTTTATAGAGTACAACTCTATTTTTAATCAAAATATTTCTCAATAATAAATTGTTAGACAAAATTTTATTTGATATAATACGTTTGTTATCGTCCCTCCTGTTTGGAGAGGAGGTGGTATAATAATGTCCGATTTGATTATTTCTGTCATGGCAGGTGTAATAGTTTATTACATATGCAAATAGTTAGACAAATATTTATAACGATAACTAGCCTAGTGTTAAGTTCACTCTAAAAACCAGAAAAGGTAAGGAGTGCATTCCTTACCTTTTTGTTTGCATTGTGATATAACAATGCCCGATTTACAGATAGATTATAACATTTAATCTATTCAATATCAAGTATATCTATTTTTTACTGTTTATACCATTTTTTATCATATATTTTATTACCGCCAATTCTTTCCATAATATCCTTGCAAAGTAATTGAGATATGTAATTTTATTCTATTTCATTTTGATCCCATTTCCTTCATTTCTCCCGTAGCAATCAGTTCCCTGTTTAATTTAAATATTGCGAAATCAATATTCAAAACAATTCTACTGCAGCAATTGAAAAAATATAATTATCACAATCAAGAATTCTACAGTACTTACCATTTCACTAGATCTATTATCTGTAATCATCAATCTGTTTAAAGAATTATCTAATACCTATACCATCTTTGGGATTTAATCTATTATTTGTATTTATTTCCATTCCCCAATTTTTATTTCTATATGAATCTTTGGATATCATTCTTTTAGTCGTACTTTCTGCAATATACTTCACATTATCCCACTTTCTAAATTGCTTTCTAGCTTCTCCTTCCAAAATTTAACTTTTAATATTACATCTCTTTGAATTTTAAATAGTTTCCCACATAATATTAGAAATTATACATAATTTACAGTTCTGCAATATAATCATATATTTTTTTCAATTTTCTAATATCTTTTTTACTGTAACTGCCTTTAGTCATCTGCATTTTTAAACTCACCTTTAGATCATATAAATAGTCCTCAATTTTATTTTTTTCTTCACTTTTAATAACATCTTCAATTTTTTGAGCCATTTCTCTCTGAATTTTATTATTCACATGTAAATACGTATCCGTAATTTCTATATTTTCATGCCCAAGACGTTTTGAAACGTTGTAGACATCATTGGTTATTTCCAACATCATGGTAGCATGAGAGTGTCTAAAACCGTGCAGATTCATATTAGAAACATTGGACAACTCTTTATATTTAATAAAAAAAACGATCAAGAGTAGAATACGACAGCATTTTTGTATCACCAAAGACAAAATGATGATTAATGTTACAACTATATTCAGTCTTCTTATTAAGGTAATAATTAAGCAGCATTTCATTCAGGCTGTCATTAATATAAATAATACGATGTGAACTGAAAGATTTTGGTTCTTTAACAACCTGACCTCTACCTCTTACGCGACAGGCAGTAGAATTAATTGTTATTGTCTATTCTATCAGTTCTACATCTTTCCACATCAGAGACAGTGCTTCGCCTTTGCGCAGTCCAGTATAGAAAAAAACATTAAACAGTACATAGAATTTTTCTTCATCAACATGACTTATAAACCTGTTGAAATCTCCGATACTCCATATAATTTAACATTTTTTATGTTTTTCCTTGTCAACAAGAGTATGGATATGTTTTATCCTCGTGACTGCTCAACTGTCGGTGTAAAGCAATTCATTAAAACACTATATTTAATCAATCGTTTAAGCAGTTCTACAATTAAATTAATATATGACACCGAAAATACATCACCACTTCTACTTCCATAGACACCTTCAACCATATCCTTTTGAAACTTCTTAATGGACTTTGGATCAATTGCTTCTAATTCTATATTTCCAAATACAGGTTTCAAATGAGATTTATAACGATATTTAATAGAATCTGTAGTCGTCACCTGATTGATCATATCGACATCTTCGATATATATGTCAAATAATTCATTTAAAGTCATAATACATTCCTCCCATAAAAAAATCAGCTTTAATAATACATTAAACTGATTTATTATACTACCAGAATATTATTCAAGCTGGCGTTTTTTCTTTATCTTCTTTTTTTCTGAAGTCATTTTATGGGAGTATTTATTAAGCTTGTAAAATGAAGTTTTCCAGTATTATCAAGCAAGTTATCAAATATATTCATAGGAACCCCTTCTACCTTTTTATCTGGATTTATCTTACAATCAACAGCATTATACCTAGCCCACAAAGATTTTTTCTTATTGTTAATGTTTATACATCTTTTTTCAAATTTATCTGATTCTTCTAATTTGCATACCACAAATGAATTGGGCCTGAATGTCAATATTTCTTTATCCGTCCATGTCATGATCTCATCAACACGGCCTACCCTGAAATCATGCTCAATATTTTTATTATGAGTCTTCCTTTTTACTTCAACAACAACCCAATCACCTATACTGATTTTCTCGTATTCCGGACAAATAAAATGATAAGGCTTGCTGTTGATATTGATTTTTCTAGAAACACCTCTAGCGAGCCTTACAACAGCTATCTGAAGCTCAGTTGTTTCAATATTAATTCTAATACCATTTCTTTCACATTATTATTAGTATATCAGCTTATAAAATCAAAAAACACGACAAAAAAATACTATATCCATATATTTTTTAACTCAAAGTAAGATAAATATATATTATACAGTTCACAGAACAAAAAATATAGAAATAAGCCTTTAAATAAAATCAATCAAATTTAAAATTGAATGATAAACATCTGATACACGCTAAATACATATAATCCGCGTGGAGCGACACAATACAACAATTTCAAATTAAATTATTACAAAAAAAGAGTAACGAACATATAGTTCATCACTCCCCACAGATGGAATATTTGGATTAGAGCATTACCCACGCCTTCCTACAGTACAATTCTATTCTACATTTTTTTTGAATAATATTTCAATATTTTTTCAAATTTTATTGCATCTATTCTTTACTTCTGTAATTAGTCCGGTTAAACACTGTACCTGTTCATAACGCAGACTTTCTCAGTACAATTGTTCTTTTAAATGATTATTTACATTTTTAGCTCTAAATAAATCATATGATTTATAAGCAGCTATAGGATAATATATTCGTTATCACAACTACGAAAGAAAAAAATTTAAAAAGAAAAGGATTAACACCTTTAGACTATAGGTCTCAATCCTTATCCATATCAATTTAATTTTAAATGAAACTTAATGATTCAAAACACTTAAAGCCTTTTTATTAAGTTAAAATCAGATTGCTATGTGCTAGTATAGTGTATGTAATTTATAAACTACAATTTTAAATATTAGATCCCAATGTAACTTTGACAACACCACCAGAAAAAGTTGGTTTGATACTTACCATTAATGTGTGTGTCTTAGTTCCTCCTATTACCGGTAAAGTGTAATCAACCTCATATTTACCATAAGCATTAGATGGAGCATAACTAAGGCTTCCCCAACTATACCTGTCATGTATAAATGTTGTCCCAGCCAAAGAATTATATCTACCATCACTTACTTCAGTTATGAAAGAATTGTATGGATTTACCGAACCAGTATACCTTGCTTTCATTGTAATTATACCATCATCATAAGTAAAGTACCTGTTAAATGAGCCGATTGGAATTGCTTCTCTTGTTTTTAAAGACAAATCTTCACCCATTTTTAAACAAATTGTTTTATCTCCATTTTTAAACGTTTTAGTCTGTTCATTTGGATTAGACAGGCTGAATTCAGCCTCGTATAAAACAGCTTCACTTGAAGAATCTGATGCACCATTAACTCCAACAGGAAACATGAACGCACAAACAAATATTAAAGTTAGACAAAGAAACAACTTTATAGATTTTTCATAATATATACCTCTCCTTATATAAGATTATGCCAGCAAAAGCAATTGATTTAAAACTCCTACCTCATTTATATGATATCAAAAAAAGCATTATTTTATCAACGTTTTTTTATTTTTTATAAAATTATGGTATTATAAAAATGTAAGAGGAGGGGTAACGATGATTGGATTTATATTTTGGATTATACCTATAATAATCTTTTGGATCAAAACAGATCAAATAATTAAAGCTATCAAAGAAAACACTTCTAAAATAGCTGAAACGAAAGAGGATACAAATAACGATAACGAAAACATCAAATAATTGCCATAAGTAGTTCTAAAATAGTATAAATACTAAGTTTCAGCACTATTCAAAGCAATAAATATCCACCGGCTTAGCCGGTGGTTTTACATTTACGGGCATAGCCCTGCTCTCAGAGCGCATGTCTCAAGACATTCCTTATGCCTACGG
>ENA-ORUW01000519-ORUW01000519.1-human-gut-metagenome-genome-assembly--contig:-NODE-519-length-37610-cov-6.669312_pt1 | contig 37610 bp, 36 predicted proteins | sample MGYA00242088_ERZ509227 | MGnify/ENA primary metagenome ERZ509227 (study PRJEB26280, sample SAMEA2338816) | human gut metagenome | biome: human gut; feature: human-associated habitat; material: faeces... | reverse complement strand
CTTTATAGGAAATTGCGTCGAAGACGCATTCTGATAACAAGTTTGCGAAGCAAATCTTGTAAGCGTCGTGAACGACGCTTTTTTAAATTTTTTAAATTTCTGTGCATAATATCTAAATTGCGAACAAAAAACTATATTAAGTATAAATAATTTGTACTAAAATGTCAATTTATTATATGGGAGTATTGACGAAGTAATTAATTTTGTGTATTATATTATCGGTAAAAGACGGATACATGTAAATGTAGCTTTTAATAAAAATAAGTTCCCTTATTTAGAGTGGTGGAGATACATAGGATCGATGAAGCCCGGCAACCCCTGTTATGCAGGAAGGTGCCCACCTGAGCGAGATTGTTTTAAGACAAGTCGAACAATAAGAGGATTTTTAATCATGATGATTACGGATCCTTTAAAAGAGGGTCCGTTTTTTACTTTATAAAAAAATGCGTATGAGGATGCGCAATCTGTTTTACGATACATAAAACAAATTATTTATTAAAAAGAAAGGACACAATAATGGAAAGAAGATTATTTACATCAGAATCAGTTACAGAAGGACATCCTGATAAAATTTGTGATCAGATTTCTGATGCAATACTTGATGCTTTGTATGAGCAGGATCCGTATTCAAGAGTTGCGTGTGAAACTCTTACAAATACAGGATTTGTTATGGTAATGGGAGAAGTTACAACTAAGGCAAATATAGACATACCTCAGATAGTAAGAGACACTGTTGTTGAGATAGGATACGACAGCTCAGAAAAAGGCTTTGATGGAAATACATGTGCGGTAATGGTAGCTCTTGATAAGCAGTCGCCTGATATTGCCATGGGTGTAGACAAGGCACTTGAGGCAAAAGAGGGAAATGAGGACGCAGCTATTGAGTCAATCGGAGCAGGAGACCAGGGTATGATGTTTGGTTATGCGACTAACGAGACAGAAGAGTACATGCCATATTCTGCCGCACTCGCACAGAAGCTCGCAAGACAGCTTGCAAAGGTAAGAAAGGACGGTACGCTTCCTTATCTTAGAGCAGACGGTAAGACACAGGTTACGGTTGAGTACGATGAAAATAATAAGCCGGTTAAGCTTGATGCCATTGTAGTATCTTCACAGCATGCACCTGAAATTTCACAGGAGCAGATTCATGAAGATATCAAAAAATATGTAATTGACGCAGTGGTTGACCATTCTATGATTGATGAGGACACTAAAATATATATCAATCCGACAGGCAGATTTGTTATCGGAGGACCAAACGGTGACAGCGGTCTTACAGGACGTAAAATTATTGTTGATACTTATGGCGGTGTTGCAAGACATGGCGGCGGTGCATTTTCGGGTAAGGACTGCACAAAGGTTGACCGTTCGGCAGCTTATGCTGCACGTTATGCTGCTAAAAATATTGTTGCGGCAGGACTTGCAGACAGATGTGAAATCCAGCTTTCATATGCGATAGGTGTTGCAAGACCGACATCTATAATGATAGATACATTCGGTACAGGAAAGCTTTCAGAAGATAAGATTGTGGAAATTGTGAGAGAGAACTTTGATTTAAGACCGGCAGGAATAATCAAAATGCTTGATTTAAGAAGACCTATTTATAAGCAGACAGCGGCTTACGGACATTTCGGACGTCACGATTTGGATTTGCCTTGGGAAAGACTTGATAAGGTTGAGGCATTGAAGAAATATTTATAAAATATTGACTGTTTTTGCCCGGACTGCTAATTGATAATGAACCGGATTTAAATGGGAGAAGTACATGAGTTTGTGCTTCTCCCATTTTTTAAATGTTTAAAATCATTTTGTCTGCAGATTTAACGAACTTGTGCACGTCGGATAACTAAATACGCCCCAATTTCTAAAATTGCTGCGATAGATAAAAAAGTTAATACCGGAAATATGTAATTAATGCTTCCGTCTGCCATAAAGCCCATTGCTTTTGTGAGGAAATCAAAGATATTGTTTACGGTTTCGACTGAAAATACATAATTAAATAGGGCAATTACAATCAGTATGATACCGAAAAAGGCAATGCCTAAATAAATCGAAAGCATTTTACCGAGTCTGTTGATAATAAGAATTGTTAAGTATAACAGGCTCAGTACAAGAATATACACACAGGCAAGCCAGATCCAGTTTGCGAATATATTTTCATATCCGTAATAAAATCCAAAAATTCCGAAATAATTTTCCGATAACAGATGTAATGCCTGCCCTGTAATTGTATCAATTAAAGCCATTACTGCCGACATAAATATAAACATACACAATGTTGATAAGAATATATATTTGCGTGTAAATCCGTTTTGTATAAGCATTTTAAAATCTTCCTTAAATCCCAATACACCGAATATTCCGGCAAAAATAACAGAATTTATTTCAAGACCGCTTATGCCTACATTTTCAAAAGACCCTGAGGCAATTACTGTAATCAGAGTGATAACTGATATAACTATATATTGAATGGCATAAAAAATGCAGATTGCTTTAAAAGTAGTGGAACATTCATAAAGAACAGCCGATTTTAATTTGTTCATATTATTTACCTCCATTCTCTGTCAGTTTGACAAATAGTTTTTGAAGATTGATTGTTGAGATTTGCAGACTGCTTCCTTGAGGAACAGCTGTCTTATTGCCTAATATGTAAGCGATTTTTAATCCGCCTATCTCATCACAGTCTATTACATTCTTATCTTTGCAGTAGGAATCGACATCCGAAGCTATGCCGGACACGCTGTAGCCCATTTCCAACAGGCTGCTTACATTTTCCTGTAAAAGGACTTTTCCTTTATCAATCAGTACAACTTCTTCAACAATATTTGCAATTTCTTCAATCAGGTGAGTGGCAATAATAATTGTGCGTTCATTATTTTCATAATCCTTTAGGAGTAATTCATAAAATAATTCTCTGTGGTTTGCGTCTAAGCCCAGTACAGGCTCATCAAAAATTACATAAGGAACATCAAGTGCCAGGGCAGCAGTTAATTTAAAAATTGACTGATAGCCTTTAGATAATGCTTTAAATTTTTTATTTGTATCTAAATTAAATTTTGCAGAAATTTCAAGAGCCTTATCTAAATTAAAGCTGTCATAAAATTTATTTATCCATTTAAAATGGTTTTTGATTTTTAAATCATATGCGTATAAATCGGCTTCGCTTGCGCAGAATATTTTTTCATGTACTGCCATATTTTCATTGGCAGGCAATCCGTCAATCAATACAGCACCGTTATCTGCAAAAATGCGGTTTGCAATAATATTTATAAGTGTGGATTTTCCTGCACCGTTTCTTCCTAAAAATCCGTAAATTTTACCGGCTTCAAAAGAAAAAGATACATTATCGAGTGCAATTACTGATTTGTATTTTTTTGTAACATTATTAATTTGAATTGCGTTCATGTTCATAGCCCCTTTCTATCAATGAAATAATTTCTTCTTTAGTCATTTGCAATTTAGATGCCTCTTTAATCAAGGCTTCAACGTATTGCTCATAAAATTTGCTTTGCCTTTTTAACCGTATTTTTTTAACAGCACCTTCTTTTACAAACATTCCAAGCCCTCTTTTCTTATAAATAATTTCATCATCAACCAACATATTCATACCTTTAAGAACTGTATGGGGATTTATATTCAGTAAAGCTGATATTTCATTTGTTGAAGGGATTTTTGTTTCTTCAGGAAATATGCCTGTAAAAATTGAATCTTCCAACTGCTCTGCAATCTGAATAAAAATCGGTTTTTCTATATTGGGATTTATATTCACTGTATCACCACCCTGTCTGCGTGTTAGTTAGTTGAGTAACAAACTAACTTTAAGCTTAATATAATTAATCTTTTATGATTTGTCAATATTTATTTTGATTACAGTGTCAAAAAAAATTTACAAATGTGGAACGCAAAAGGAACTCTGCGGGCATTTTTGTGGAACACACGTGATTATATAATGCGTTTTGCAAGGCAGCATAGGGCTGCCTGAAATTTGGTCTGTTTGTGTCGCAGACACCGCAAACAGCGCATTATTGCATGACTTAAATATCAAAATGTAAAACATTCGGGTATTGGGCTTGCTTAAATTTAACATCATAGTGTCTGCGGAATGGAGTATTATTATGTATTTTGACGCTATTGCTAAAATTGTTTCAGAACGTACAGGTTGTGATGTTGCTGATGTAAAACCGGAAAGTAAGTTTACAGAGCTTGGAATTGATTCTCTTGATACAGTGGAGCTTCTTATGAATTTGGAAGATGAGCTTGGTATTGAGATTGAGCTTGATCAAAAAGTGGAAACTATTGATGATTTGGATAAATTTATCCAGAGTAAGCAGGGTTAAAAAATATGATTAAATCAGATATTTGTACGATGCTTGGAATACAGTATCCGATATTTCAGGGTGGTATGGCATGGATTGCCGACGGTAAGCTGGCGGCGGCTGTGTCTGCCGGCGGCGGACTTGGCATTATAGCCGCAGGAAATGCTCCCGGTGAGTATGTCAGGGAGCAGATAAAAATAGCTAAATCACTTACAGATAAGCCGATTGGTGTAAATATAATGCTTTTGAGTCCTTTTGCAGATGAAGTTGCACAGGTTGTAACGCAGGAAAAAGCGGAGGTTGTAACGACTGGGGCAGGGAATCCGTCGAAGTATATGAAATCGTGGAAAGAAGCAGGAATTAAGGTTATTCCTGTTGTTGCTTCGGTTGCCATGGCAAAACTTATGACACGTCTTGGAGCTGATGCCCTTATTGCTGAGGGCGGTGAGAGTGGCGGTCATGTAGGTGAGCTTACCACAATGGTGCTTGTTCCTCAGATATGTGATGCGACTACACTGCCGGTTATTGCGGCTGGCGGAATAGCAGACGGAAGAGGCGTTGCCGCTGCATTTATGCTGGGAGCATGCGCTGTTCAGATGGGAACACGTTTTTTAAGCGCAGAGGAATGTACAATTCATCCGACTTATAAAGAAAAGATTTTAAAGGCGACTGACCTTTGCACAATGGTAACAGGAAAACGGTTAGGTCATCCGGTAAGGAGTCTGCGCACACAGTTTGCAAGAGATTACTCTAAAGCCGAATATGGCGGAATGCCTGATGATGAGCTTGAAAAACTTGCAACGGGAGCTTTGAGACTTGCAGTGCAGGAGGGCGATACCGAAAGAGGTTGTTTCCTTTCCGGACAGATTGCCGCAATGGTAAAAAAGGAACAGCCGGCGGCTGAGATTATAAAGGAAGTTATGGAGGAGGCAGAACCTATCCTTCTGAGGGCAAGCGAGTGGGTAAAATAGCATTTGTTTTTTCAGGTCAGGGTGACCAGTATCCAGGAATGGGAAAAGAGCTTTGTATGAAATATCCTGTCGCATCAGATGTGTATGGTATGTGTGACAGTATTCGTCCAAATACCTCAAAGCAGTGCTTTGAGGGGGCGCAGGAAGAATTAAAGGAAACAAAAAATACACAGCCATGTCTGTTTGCAATGGAATTGGCGGCCGCATCGGTACTTATTGATAAAGGAATTAAGCCGGACGCTTTGGCAGGATTTTCGCTTGGAGAGGTTGCAGCTGTGACTGTAGGCGGTATATTTGATAACGAGACGGGCTTTAGTCTCGTATGTAAGCGCGGCGAGTTAATGCAGCGTGAAGCGGAAAAATTCGATACATCAATGGCAGCAGTTGTTAAGCTTACAGCATCAAAAGTGCAGGAGCTTTGTGATAAATATGAGGGAATATACGCTGTAAATTATAACTGTCCGGGTCAGATTGCAGTATCGGGGCTGTCTTCACAGATGGACGAATTTTCGTCAGATGTAAAGGCAGCAGGAGGCAGAGCGATTCCGTTAAAGGTAAGAGGAGCATTTCACTCTCCGTTTATGAGTGAGGCCGCAAAGAATTTTGCAAAAGAAATTTCAAATGTAAATGTTAAAAGTAAAAATTCGCAGATGCCGGTTTATTCCAATATGACAGCCCTGCCTTACTCTGAAGATGTAGTACAGCTTTTGTCACAGCAGATTTGCAGTCCTGTTCAATGGGAAAAAACTGTAAAAAATATGATTAATGATGGTATTGATACATTTATTGAAATAGGGCCGGGCAAGACTCTTACAAATATGATAAAGAAAATAGATTCACAGGTGAAAACTGTTAGTGTTTATGATTATTTGGAAGAGATGAATTAGAAATACATTTGTGAGAGAATGATTAGATTTGACGAGAGGTGATTTATGCCGGAAGAAAGAATTTTAACAGGAAAAACGGCTGTTATTACAGGCGGTTCGCGTGGAATTGGTGAGGCAATTGCCAAAAAGTTCGCGCTGATGGGAGCGGATATCGCTGTTATATATGCAGGTAACGAACAGGCCGCCGAAATGGTCTGCTCGAAATGCAGTAAAGATTTTGGCGTGCAGGCAAAAGCATATAAGTGCGATGTTTCTGATTTTAATAAGGCAAAGGAAACTGTAGCTGAAATTAAGCTGGATTTTAAAACAATACATATTCTTGTAAATAATGCGGGAATTACGCGCGACGGACTTACTGCAATGATGAAAGAAGATGATTTTGATGCGGTGATTGACACTAATCTTAAGGGTGCGTTCAACATGATACGTCATTGCACCGGACTTTTTATAAGAAACAGAGAGGGCTGTATTATAAATATTGCTTCCGTGTCAGGCTTGATTGGAAATGCGGGACAAAGCAATTATTCTGCATCTAAAGCCGGGCTTATAGGTCTTACAAAATCTGTCGCAAAAGAGCTTGCACCAAAAGGGATTCGATGCAACGCCATAGCACCCGGATTTATTTCAACCGATATGACGGGAAATCAGGAGAATAATCCTTTGCTTAAAATGATACCATTGGGAAGAATGGGAGAAGTGCAGGATGTCTCAGAGGCAGCGGCATATCTTGTTTCGGCGGCATATGTGACGGGAGAGGTGCTTCGTGTTGACGGCGGAATTGCAATGTAAACAAGGCTTCGCAACAAAGTTGCTTAAGAAATGAGGAGTAATGTGAAAAATCATGTCGATACGAAGATTTTTCACACAGCTATTTGTTTCTGAGCAAAACAAATAGCTCTTATGGCAGAAGAGAAATTGCCTGTGCGAATTTCTCTGCTCCTCTTCGCAACAAAGTTGCTCAGAAATGAGGATTAAAAATGATTAGAGATATAACTATCGGACAATATTATCAGACTGATTCAGTGATTCACAGGCTTGACCCGCGTGTAAAGCTTATGGGAACACTCGTGTTTATTATTTCGTTATTTTTGGGAACAAATATATGGCTGTATCTTGCTGCAACGATATTTTTGGCAGTAGTAATAAAGCTTTCCAAGGTTCCGTTAAAATTTATGCTTAAGGGACTTAAGGCAGTCGTATTTCTTATAGTATTTAGTGCTGTCTTTAATATATTTCTTACAGAGGGCGAAGTTGTTTTAAGAATATGGAAGCTTACAATTACTAAAGAGGGTTTGCGTATAGCGGCATTTATGGTAGTAAGACTTATTTATCTTATTGTAGGTTCGTCACTTATGACACTTACGACTACACCGAATAATTTAACGGACGGCCTTGAAAAAGGTCTGGGATTTTTAAAATATATAAAGGTTCCGGTTCATGAAATTGCAATGATTATGTCTATAGCGTTAAGATTTATTCCTATTCTTATAGAGGAAACTGATAAAATTATGAAAGCGCAGATGGCCAGAGGAGCGGATTTCGAGAGCGGAAATATTATAAAGAGGGCAAAAGCTATGGTTCCTATACTTGTTCCGTTGTTTATCTCGGCGTTTCGACGTGCAAATGAGCTGGCGATGGCAATGGAAGCGCGCTGCTATCACGGGGCCGAGGGAAGAACGAAGATGAAGCCGCTGCGATACAAAAAAAGAGATGGTATTGCATATATAGCAATGTTTTCATATCTTGGCATAATGATTCTTATAAAGATTTTTGTATAGGTGAGGTTTGAATTGAAGCGTATAAAGTTAACTGTAGCATATGACGGAGGAAAATACAGCGGCTGGCAGATACAGCCTAATGCGCCGACGGTGGAAGCAGTGCTTGACAGTGCAATTGAAGTTGTTACAGGAGAAAAGATACATGTTACAGGTGCAAGCAGGACAGATGCAGGAGTTCATGCACTTGGAAATATTGCAGTGTTTGATACAAAATCATCTATACCTGGCGATAGGTGGGCATATGCCTTAAACAGGTATCTTCCTAATGACGTAAGTGTTGTCGATTCATGTGAGGTAAGGCCGGATTTTCATCCGAGACATTGCGATACGGTAAAGACGTATGAGTACACAATTTTAAACAGTGAATTTCCTATACCTCAGTTGAGGAATGCTGCATGGCATGTATCTCATAAACTTGACATTCCGGCAATGAAAAAAGCTGCAGAATATATTGTCGGGGAGCATGATTTTAAGAGCTTTTGCAGTGTTAAGACACAGGTCGAGAGTACGGTGAGAACCGTTTATTCACTTGAAGTTACAAATAAGACATATAAAGAAAAATATGACACTGTGATACTTAAAATAACAGGAAATGGTTTTCTTTATAATATGGTAAGGATTATATCAGGAACTCTGGTTCAGGTAGGAAAAGGTCAGATTGAGCCAGAATATATAAAGGAAATGCTTGAAAAATGCGACAGGACAGCCGCAGGTCAGACGGCTCCTCCGCAGGGACTTACGCTTGTAAATATACAGTATGATGAGAGCGATTACAGAGTCAATAGAGATATTTAAATGTATAAGCATGAGAAGATTTTTTGAGAGATTTGTTAGGAAGTTTTGTTGATAAATATTTTTAATAAGTATTTATGGTGTGGAGAAATCAGACACAAAATCAATTTCGTGTGGATAACTTTGAAAAATGCAAAATAATTACAATTTTAGCGTTGACACACGTGGGTTAGTGTTATATAATTTGTAAATGTGACGTGTATCAGTGCGCTCACATTTATGGTTAATTTAGATTTAAATGCTAAGCCAATGCCCCGGAGAAGCATTTATTATATAATTAACATTTCAATTTGAATGTATTTACAATTATTTCAGGAGGAAAACCAATGAAAACTTATATGGCTACTGCATCAAGCATTGAAAGAAAATGGTATGTTGTTGATGCTGCAGATTATACATTAGGTCGTTTAGCATCACAGGTTGCTGCTGTTCTTAGAGGTAAGAACAAGCCTACTTTCACACCATCTATGGATTGTGGTGACAATGTTATCGTAATTAACGCTGAAAAGGTTCAGTTAACAGGTAAGAAGTTAGATCAGAAGATTTATTATCGTCATTCAGATTACGTTGGCGGTATGAAGGAAACAACACTTAGAGAAATGATGGATAAGAAGCCAGAGCAGGTTGTTGAACTCGCTGTTAAGGGAATGCTTCCAAAGGGACCTTTAGGAAGACAGATGTACAAGAAGCTTCATGTTTATGCCGGCCCTGATCATGAGCAGGCAGCTCAGAAGCCAGAAGTATTAAAGTTTTAATTCACGAGAATAGAAGGAGGAAATAACAGTGGCTAAGAAAGTAAACTCAAAGTTCTACGGTACAGGTAGAAGAAAAAGCAGTATTGCAAGAGTATATTTAGTACCAGGTAACGGTACAATTACAATAAATAAGAGACCTCTTGATGAATATTTTGGTCTTGAGACATTAAAGGTTGTTGTTAAACAGCCATTAACTCTTACAGAGACAGCTGAGAAGTATGATGTACTTGTAAATGTACACGGTGGCGGTACAACAGGTCAGGCAGGTGCTATCAGACATGGTATCTCAAGAGCTCTTCTTCAGGTAGATTCAGACGAATACCGTCCATTACTTAAGAAGGCTGGTTTCTTAACAAGAGACCCAAGAATGAAAGAAAGAAAGAAGTATGGTCTCAAGGCAGCGAGACGTGCTCCACAGTTCTCAAAGAGATAATATTAAAAAATTTTCCAATAACCCTTGCTTTTTGCAAGGGTTATTTTTTACTATAATGTAACTGAAGATAATAATTTATTTAATCTAAATAGAAATAATAATATTTGTTTGACAAGGCTGTGCATATACTGTATATATTTATATATACAGTATATGCACAGCCTTTTTTTACTTTATAGGAAGTTGCGATGCAATATTCCGATAAAGTAAAACACTCCGTGAGGATGCGACTGGCACGCAAATAGTTGCAAAGCAACTATTTATTCTAAAAGTATATCTATAACTACAACCTCCTATAGAAAGAAGGAATAAACATGCTGCATGTTAAAAATATAGAAAAACATTTATCTGGGGAAGAGGCATTTATGCTGGATAATATAACATTTTCGATACCGAAAGGATATGTTTGCGGGCTTATAGGTGAGAATGGAGCAGGCAAGACAACGCTTATGAAAATTATAATGGGGTTTTATAGAGCATCTGGTGATGTGGTGATAGACGGATGTGATTTGAAAGCAGATGAGCAAAATGCTAAGGAAAAGCTTGGGATTGTTATAGATGAAGGTTTTTTTGAGCAAGAAATGACTATAGAGCAGATTGGCGTGTTTTATGGGTCGCTTTACAGAGCGTTTGATAATATCAAGTATCTAAAATTCATCGAGAAATTTAAGCTTGATAAGGATATGAAATATAAGAAATTGTCTAAGGGTATGAAAACAAAGGTACAGCTTGCATTTTCGATATCTCATGATGCTAAATTATTTTTGTTTGACGAGCCGACAGCAGGGCTTGATAAACATTTTAGAGAGGAATTTATAAAATTGAGTGCAGAGCTAGTATCTGATGGAGAAAGAAGCGTGTTGATATCTTCGCACATTACCGAGGATTTGGATAGAATTGCCGATTATATAGCTTATATGCAGGAGGGGAAGCTATTGTTTTGTATGCCTAAGGATGAGCTTTGTGAGCATTTTTTTATGGTGACGGGTGAGGATTATAAAATTAATTTGCTTCCTAAGGAGGCGGTGGTTTTCAAGGAAAAGAATACATATAGCTCTACTGCTATGGTGCTTAACAAAAAATGTTTTGCAATCGACGAAGCACTTGAGAAACACACACCGAATATCAGGGAGTTTATGCATTATTTTGTTAAAGGGGGAAAGTACCGTGCCAAGGTTATTGCAGAAAAGTATCTTAATGACTAATGTTATTGCTGTTGCTGCTGGGCTTACGTCATTAGGGTGTATGTTTTTATTTAATCAGGCAGAGATTCACTTTTTTATACTTATCAATTTGGTATTAGTGATATTTTGCAGTCCGGAAAATTCAGCGGATTTATTTTTATATTATTTGCCGGACTATATGTTTATAGCTCCATTTTCAAAGGAACAAAGAGAAAAGCTGATAATTAAGGGACTTGTATTAAAGCAGATTTTTCTTAATATGTGGATGATTTTGTTAATTATAGTGCCGATTGCTGCTATAGAGTGTTTGAGAGGTAATATTGCGAATTTAGTTTTGTGCGGGGTAGAGGTTATTATTGCAGCGAGTCTGATTTACTCCAATGCATTTTTAAAGTTTATTGCGCAGCTAAATATGGGCAGGATGGTTTGCATTGTAATTGGCAGACTTCTTCTTATTGCACTGTTTGCCGGATGCTTAGATTTTTCCCGGATGTCAGGAAATGGTAGAAATATAGAGATCTTGCTTCTTTTGGTGTGCGTGGTTTTCCTGGTGGGAATTTGCATAAATTGCAAGGTGAAATATGAAAAGATTATGATTAGCTGTATGGCTGATTATGAATATGTAAAAAAGTTTAAGACAAAAAAGAATGATAATCAAGAGATGCCAAATTAGTTTACAGTGTATGAAGGATAGTTTTAAAGGCAGGTTTGTATGAAAATAATTATTTCAACTATGGTGAATGTGCCAATTTATGAGCAGATTGTAAATCAAATAAGAGATGCAGTAATTAGTGGTGAGTTAAAGTCAGGAGAGGCAATACCTTCAATTCGAGTGCTTGCTAAGGATTTGGCAGTAAGTGTAATTACTACGAAGCGAGCCTTTGAGGAGTTAGAAAAAGAGGGCGTTATAGAGTCGGTGCCGGGACGTGGATTTTTTGTATGTGAGCAGAAAAATGATCACTTAAAAGAAAAGCAGATGATAAATATAGAGAATCGTATGATGGATTTGCTCAGAGATTGCGAAAATGCCGGAATGACGATAGATGAAGTTATTGAATTGATTCGAGTGTTGGGGGAAAAATAATGAATGAAAATATAATTAAATTTGAAAATGCATCGTTGAAGCTTGGTAACTTCATTGTGGAGCCAATTAATCTTGAAATTCCTAAAGGCTATATAGTGGGAATACAAGGGGATAATGGAGCTGGTAAGACTACGCTTCTTCGAATGATTGCCGGATTGTATGAAAAGATGCAAGGAAGTATTTTTATAGATGGTTTAGATGTGCTTAAAAACAAAGTCGAAGTGAAAAGAAAGGTAGGTTTTATTTCACAAGACCGTTCTTTTTTTATGGATGAAGATGCAGGAGAGAATGAACGTATATATTCGCCTTTTTATCATGATTGGGATAGCAATGAATATGCAAAAATGTTATCTAGAATGAAGCTTTCAAATTCCTGTACATTGGGCAACTACTCAACCGGTGAGTTTGTAAAATTTCAATTTGCATTTGCGGCAGCAACTAAGCCGGAGGTGTTATTGTTAGATGAGCCAACAGCTAATCTCGATCCTGTATTCAGAGATGATTTTCTAAAGATTTTACAGGATTTTGTGGCAGATTATGAGATAACAATACTGCTTGCAACGCATTTGGAAGAGGACTTGATAAGGGTGGCGGATTATATAATTGATGTGGCGGATGGAAAGTACTGCATGAGAGAATGTGACTAACAGTGACGCAAGAGGTGTGAATGAGTAAATTAATATATGCAGTGAAGCAGCAGAAAGAGGGAATATAATGAGTTTAAAGAATCTGATAGAATTAGAACATGAAAATTGGAAGAACCGCATGATATATGAAACAGGCGGTGTATATATTTTGATATATTTAGGGTATATTTTTATCGTATTCATATCAATGATGTTTGGGTTTAAGTATGAAAAAGACGACGTGCGCCTGCTGCTTATGTTATTGTTATACATTATGGTTATATATCACAGTGCATCATTATATTTGACTACTGTTAAAGAAAATGGCAAGCGAGTAAACATTTTTGAAAAATATATCCATATTCCGGTAGATTTTAGTATGCTTTGTGTGGCAAAATTGATCTGTATAGTAAAGAACATTGCATTTCCGGTTTTAGGCGGACAACTGGCTGCTTTGATAATCAGGGTAATTGACCCTGATAAGCAGGGAGGCAGTTTTTTAGATGTGACATTGTTTATGCCGGTCATAGCAGGTGCGTTGTTTTTAATTATAAAAGCTATAGAATTTATGTTGCTTGGCAGGAAAGCAATGAGATGAGTGGATATTTTTACATAGATTAAATGAAAGTGTAATATATGCGAAGCTTACTAAATGGATAATTCTGAAAAATATTATAATAACTTAAGCAAGGAAAGAAAAATGATATTAAGCGTAAGCCGAAGGACGGACATACCAAATTATTATTCAGAGTGGTTTTTTAATAGAATAAAAGAGTGGTTTGTGTATGTCAGAAATCCGGTTAATGTGCATCAGATAAGCAAAGTTGATATAACACCTGAGGTGGTTGACTGTATTGTGTTTTGGACGAAGAATCCCGAACCTATGCTTAACAGATTAGATGAGCTTTCAGCTTATAATTATTATTTTCAATTTACGTTAACCGGCTATGGAAAAGATATTGAGCGTGGTATTCCGCATAAAAAAGAAAAAATGATTCCTGTATTTTGGAGATTGGCTGAGAAAATCGGCAGGGAAAAGGTGATATGGAGATACGATCCTGTTATTTTTACAAAGAAATATACGTATGAATATCATTTAAAAGCATTTGAACAGATAGCGGAAGCATTGAAAGGTTATACGGAAAAGTGTGTGATTAGCTTTGTGGATGTATATGCAAAAAATAAGCGCAATATTGAAATGCTTGATTTGTATAAGACTGATACAAATGAACTTAAAAAATTTGCCGCGAAAATATCAGAAGTTGCAAAGAAAAATAATATGACGATTGGAAGCTGTGCAGAAAATATCAATTTAGATGAGTATGGTATCAGTCATAATTGCTGTATTGACAAGGAACTTATAGAACGTATAACCGGCTGTAGGCTTAACGTACAAAAAGATAGGAATCAGCGCAAGGAATGCGGATGTGTGGACAGTGTGGATATTGGTGCATACGATACATGTAAAAATGACTGTAAATACTGTTATGCAAATTTCAGCCCGGAAAGGATTGCAAAAAACAGCAGTAAATATGACGCTAAATCGCCGATATTGTGCAGCATAATTGGTGAGCAGGATAAGATAACCGAATGCAGGGTGAAGTCTTTAAAAGAGCAGCAGCTCAGTTTTTGGACCACCATTTAATTTTTGCCGCTTTCTTTGTATAAATTACATGACAGACGTAAGAATGTTCTGATATAATATGCAAAAGTATAAACAGGGAAAGTATCTGCCATATTGTTTCAATAAGCGTATGTCTGGAGAGCGTAGAGCAGAAAGAAGAATATGAATTTGTAAAAGAAACAAACCTGGATTCGATACAAGGCTTTTCTTTTGGAAAACCTATGGAAAAAGCAGCGGTGAGTGAATTGCTGAATAAAAATTAGTATAAGATAAGCGTGAATAACGTTGTATGTGAGATATAAAAAGGCTGGTCTGTTTATAGCAGATTGGCCTTTTATATACTTGTAATTGTTCAGATAAATGAATATAATATAACTTACAGCTATTTGTTTCTGAGCAAAAACAAATAGCTCTTATGGCAAAAGAGAAATTGCCTATGCGAATTTTTCTTCGCCTCTTCGCAACAAAGTTGCTCAGAAATGGAGATTAGTGTGAAAAATCATGTCGATACGATGATTTTTCACACAACTATTTGTGCCGCAGGCGTCACAAAGTAGTTTTTATCGCAGAGGAAAATTTAAAATTTTCCTCGCGCTTCCTCCGACGCAAAGCGTCTGCGGAATGGAGATTAGGATGGAATTTTTAACGACTAAAGAGATATCTGAACTATGGAATATAAGTGCGAGAAGAGTAGCTGTTTTGTGTGAGGAGGGCAGAATTGAGGGAGCGGTCAAGAAAGGTAAGACATGGCTTATACCATCAGAAGCCCAAAAGCCTGAAGATGCAAGATGCAGAAGAATGAAAGATTACTGTGATAAATATTTGCAGCTTGAAAATAGATTTAATGTGGTTTATCCGGAAAGTTCCAATGCTACATATACAAGTCTGTTAAATTATTCTGATGATTTGAATAAGCCATTTCAAAGATGGTACAGATATAAAGAGGGTTTTTCGGTTGAGCTGGTACAGCAGTTAATTAATGAATATTCAAAAAATAAAAAAGGTGTTATACTTGACCCTTTTTCCGGCAGCGGAACTACGTTAGTGGCCGCAAATGATATGGGATATTCGGGAGTTGGATTTGAGGTGAATCCGTTTTCATATTTTCTGGCAAGGTGTAAGATAGAAAATTACGACAAAGAAATTACCCAGCAGTTCAAGGAAAAATATGAGGGAATTTTGCAGGAAGCAGTTAGTGCAGACAGGCCATATGTGCTGCCGAAGTTATCAATCAGCAGTAAAGTTTTTGATGATGAGGTCGAAAAGTATTTTATGAATGTGGGCTGCTTGATTGATGAAGCAGATGTCAGTGATGAAAAGATAAAGAATCTTTTAAAGCTTGGGTGGCTTGCGTGTATTGAGCCGCTTTGCAATTACAGGAAAGCCGGCAACGGTTTGAAAATAAAAAAATATGTCAAGCCAAGAATTGTGACGACAGATGATGCCAAGGTGATGCTTTTGGAGGAGTATCAGAATATATATATTGATTTATTGAAAAGTAAAACTAAAGCAGATTCGGTTTTATATAATGAGACATGTTTAAATATGTCAAAACGCATAAATGACAACAGCGTGGAGGGAATTATTTTCTCTCCGCCGTATGCAAATTGTTTTGATTACACAGAAATTTATAAGCTGGAGCTTTGGTTCGGCAAGTTTGTATCAGAATATTCAGATTTAAAGAAACTTAGAAATAACTCGCTTCATTCACATCTGAACGGAGATTTAAGCGTTGAAGTTTCCGAAAAGAGTGAGGTTTTGACGGAGCTTTTGATGGAGCTTAACAAAAAAGAATTGTGGGATAAAAAGATACCTAAAATGCTTAAGCTTTATTATGATGATATGTTTAAGGTGCTGGACGAGAGCTATAAGGTATTAGATGAAAAGGGATTTTGCTGCATTGTTGTCGGAAATTCAGCTTATGGCGGAGTAGTATTTCCTGCTGACTTAATACTTGCCGATTACGCTGAAAAAATAGGCTTTAAAGTCGATAAAATCGAGGTGGACAGATATATTATTACAAGTTCACAGCAATATAAGATGACAAAGAAAAGCGGAAAATATTTGAGGGAGAGTGTTGTATGCCTGATAAAGAACAAATAATAGAAGTTGAATCGCTGCCTGTTGACATTCAAAACGGTTCAACATATTTGATAAAGCAGGCAAATCCGAACTCATATACACATGGAATGTTTAAATATCCGTGTAAATTTATACCGGAGATACCAAGATGGGCAATAAATTCGTTTCTTTCGTGCAAAAAGGGCGTTATATTTGATCCATTTTCCGGCAGCGGCACAACCTTGCTGGAAGCCAATATTAATGGGATTGACGCATACGGAACGGAAATAGACGATATTGCAAAATTAATTATAAAAGTAAAAACGACTGTTTTAGATGAAAGACAAACCAACTGTTTAGAGCAGAAGTATTCTGAACTTATAGGGGTTATTTCGCAGTCTGATGCAAAAGCATTTCGTCCAAGGATCGATAATTTAGAGCATTGGTTTTGTGAAAGCACAATAAATGAGCTGGGCAGGATGAAGGTATATATTGATAACATATATGATGCAGATGTAAGGGATTTTTTCAGATTATGTATGGTGTCAATTATCAAGAGAGTGTCAAATGCCGATGATACTTCGCCTAAGCCATATGTGTCGGGCAAAGTAAAAAAGATTCCGCCGACGGTAGAAAAGGAGTTTACATCAGTGTTTCGACGCTATAAGCAGATGATTACAGAACTGTCCGGCATCGAAAATATGGGGCGCACGAATATCATAGACGGGGATGCGCTTAAGTTTTTAGTGCCGGAAAAAATTGATTTGGCTATTACGTCGCCGCCTTATATTAATGCGTTTGATTATGGAAGAACCATGAGACTTGAAAATTTATGGATGGCTACTTTGACCGAAGAAAAATTGAGAGAAAAAAAGAGCCTCTATGTGGGAACAGAAAAAATTAATGTCAAGCAGGAAAAAAGTGAGCTTGCCATACTTGAAAAGAGCAGTCTTTTGAAAAGTTATTATTATGACATTGTTGAGAAAGACGAAAAACGAGCTTTGATTGTAAAAAAGTTTTTCGAGGATATGCAGGACAATTTAAACAGCGTTTACGGACAGATGAATGCAGGCGGCAAATATGTGATTGTTATCGGAAACAGTACGATAAGAAAAGTAAATGTGGAAAGCTGGAAAGTTATAGAGGAAATTGCAAACGACATTGGATTTAAAACGATACAGTATTTTAATTATATAATACAAAATCCTTATATCAGGATACCGCGAAAAGGAATGGGAGGTAAAATCAGCAAAGATTATGTCCTGGTTTTGGAGAAAGGGGTTTAGTTATGGCTCAAAAAAACAGGACAAAGGAAATCTGGCTTATACCTAAGAGAGTAAACTTACACCAGACAATTTGTCTGATTGACGGAATTATAGAAAGAAAATATGACGGGACAAGCTGGAATCCTCAGAAACAAAATAATCTGGGGGTCAATTTGAAAAAATGGGGAGCAACTAAGGACGGTAAGAATATTTCGCCGCAGGCAATAAGAACACTGGTTGCATCAATTCCTCAGTATTTGGGCTTTTTATACATAAATACAGAAAGCACTCCGAATACGATTTGTCTTACACAGGCAGGCATGGATTTGTGGAATAAACATAAAAATGACCTTGTTAAAGTACCGAATCTTATTGCAGGAAAGGATTTGTTAATAACGCAGTCCGATGCAGTTCTTAGGCAAATGGAAAAATTGCAGATTATGAATCCGGTCATAGGTAAAGATTGTGAAAATATATATGTATTTCCATTTAGATTTATGCTTAAGGTGCTGCAAAGAGTCGGATATCTTGATAAAGAAGAGATAGCATATTTTCTTTTTAAGGTAAGAAGAGAAGATGAAATCGGTATCACAGTGCAGGAAATAGAGAACTTCCGAAAGATTACTGCGGAGAGCAGAGAAGCAGTTATAGAAGCTTTTATGAATACGCATATAGGAAATATAACCTTGACAAAAGCTTCATCTGCCGGATATTTTATGTCACTCTGTCAGATTACAGGTATTATTGATAAATTTAAAATTAAGCCGGATAACAGAAGCAGTGAAATTGCGGCATTGAGAATAAATAGAGAGTACATGGATTATGTTGAAGAAATGCTGGATTCGAAATATAAAAATGCGGAGGTATACGATTTTAAAGATAATTTGCAGCTCTGGATGGATTATATCGGAAATCCGGCAAGAGACTATCCTCCGATAGATATTTCAATTATAAATAAATCCAATGATTTATTTTTGTTGCAGGTGTTTAAGGACGGTGTCTGTAAGTATGATGATTTGATTGACAAGTCAGGTGTGCTGCAATTGCCGGCGTTTGTTAATGAAGCATACAATATAAAAGTAATAGATATTTTATCAGGTGATGAATTAAAGACATTTAATATATGTCCGACATTTGAACAAAGAGAGTTTGAAATCGGGGATATATCAGTTGGCAAAGCGGCAGAAGGCACAACAGCAGATGGGAGTGAAGATGCAGGCCGGGTAGTAAAAGCAGGAATGGAAGCTGAAAGGATAGAGGACGTGGCTGAAATGCTGATTGAGCATTGCGAAGCTTCGAAATTTGCGGCTAAGACATTAAATTATTTGAATACGCTGTCGAAAGTTACAGGTATTGACAAAACGAATGATAAATCTTTAAGGGGAGCATATTTTGAGTACTATGTATATAAAATGCTTAGCATACTTAAGACGGAAAACGTTATTGATGATGTAATATGGAACGGCAGAGTTGGAAAGTACGGTCTGCCCGTGCAGGCTCCGGGAGGAAAGACAGGAACGCCTGATATTGTGTTTTTTGTAGACGGTGTGCATATTGTTGTTGAGCTTACCACGATCAAGTCAAAATCAATGCAGTTTAGTGCGGAGGGGTCGTCGGTGCCTGATCATATCAGGTTATATCAGCAAAATACAGCAAGTAAAGTCACAGGAGTATTCTGCGCACCAATAATACATGAGAGAAATACTGCTGCGATGCAGTCTGCAATAGCGCCGTACAAAATCAAGCTGAACTGCATAACTGATAAAGAATTGGTTGAAATATTGCTTTCAAAAGATAAAGAAAAAATAAAAATGAAATTTTTGAAATATCATAGTGTTTTATAGGTATTTATGATAAAATAAAAAAATATTTAGGTCAAAATATGGCCGGGGGATAAAGAGAAAGGATAGTATATAAGTGAGATTTTTTAAAAGAAAATTAAGAGAACAGGAAGAACAAATAAATCAGGAGGAACAGACAGCAGAAGAATCTGAGCCGGCTGAGAAAGGGATTTTTGACAGATTTGAATTCAGGAGTATAAAACAGAATGAGACAGCTCAGGCTGTTGCGATTGAACAGGCCTGCTTTCCATCAAGCGAAGCATGTTCCGAGAAACACATGAGCGAACGTATAATTGTGGCAGCAGATTTATTTCTGGTGGCGGTTGATAAAGAAACAGGCAAGCTTGCAGGCTTCTTAAACGGTCTTGCTACAAATGAATATTTCTTTAGTGATGATTTTTTTACAAATGCAGGTTTAAATGAGAATGACGGTAATAATATTATGATTCTTGGGCTTGCTGTACTGCCGGAATATCGTATGCAGGGACTTGCAAGTGCTCTTATGTCTGAGTATATGAGAAGAGAGCGCGAAAAGGGCAGACAGATGCTGATACTGACGTGCCTTGATTCAAGAGTTGAAATGTATAAGAAAATGGGATTTACCTGTCATGGAAGGGCGGCCTCTGTATGGGGTGGAGAACAATGGTATGAGATGAGTTGTACGCTTTGATTGTAATAAAACATCTTTTATGATAATACTTGGATATTTTGTTGAAAAAATTGTTCTTAAAAGTATAATTTGTTGATGTTTGCAATGTTTTTGCTGTATAATAATTGCAAAAAGTACAATAACTTTAAAAACAATTAGTGTACATAGAACAGGCAGAAAAATAGGAGAAAATTACAATGACGAAGTTATGGAAAAGTGAGGGATATAAAATAAGGTTGCTGGCTCTGGTGTTGCTTGATATATTGGCTGTTAATATAGCATCATTCGGAGCTTTATTTGTGCGTTTTGATTTCATATTTTCTGATATAGGTCCACGATATTTACATAATTGCATTAAGCTTGCGCCCATAACAACGGTAGGCGTGATAATTATACTGGCAATGTGCAAGCTCTACAGAAGCGTCTGGACATATGCAAGTGTGAATGAGTTTGTAAATGTGGTAAAGGCAGTTGCAATTATCTTTATAGTACAGTTTGTAGGAATTTTCTTTATATTTAAAATTCCTATGCCGAGAAGCTATATTGTACTTAACTCAATTTTTATGCTTCTTTTCTTTACAGGAATACGTTTTGGATATAGATTTTTAAGAATGATTAGAACTTATACGGAGAAACCATCAGCGAGAGTTATGATTGTTGGTGCCGGACAGGCAGGTATGACATTGGCTAAGGAGATGAGCATTTCAAACAGCATTGACAAGCGAGTTGTTTGTTTCATAGATGACAGCCATGCAAAGAAAGGAAAATATCTTCTCGGAATTCCAATAGTTGGAACAAGAAATGATATTGCTGACATGGTGAAGAAGTATGAGGTTGATGAGATATATGTGGCAATGCCTTCAATATCATCAAAGGAAATCAGAAAAATACTTAATATCTGCAGTAACACAGGCAAGAAAGTCATGACTTTACCGGGGATTTACCAGCTTGTAAACGGTGATATATCAATAAGTAAGTTTAAGGAAGTAGAGATTGAAGATTTACTTGGAAGAGATACCGTAAATGTAGATATGTCTGAGATATCAACGACTATTGAGGGCAAGGTTGTAATGGTTACGGGGGGCGGCGGTTCAATCGGAAGCGAGCTTTGCCGTCAGATTGCATCATATAATCCTAAGAAGCTTATTATACTTGATATATATGAAAATAATGCCTATGACATACAGCAGGAGCTTAAGGCAAAATATACAAATCTGCTTGACCTTGAGGTAATAATAGCGTCTGTCAGAGATGAGGAGCGTATAAATCTTATATTTAAGCAGTATAAGCCTGATATTGTGTTCCACGCAGCAGCACATAAGCATGTTCCTCTTATGGAGGACAGTCCAAACGAGGCTATAAAGAATAATGCTTTTGGTACATATAAGGTTGCAAAGGCAGCAGGTGAGAACGGAGCGGAAAGATTTGTTCTTATATCAACAGATAAGGCTGTAAATCCTACAAATATCATGGGAGCTTCAAAAAGGCTTTGTGAAATGATAGTGCAGACTATGGATAAGTATTATGATACGGAGTTCGTTGCAGTAAGATTCGGAAATGTTCTTGGAAGCAACGGTTCTGTTATTCCTTTGTTTAAGAAGCAGATTCAGGCCGGGGGGCCAGTTACTGTCACACATCCTGACATTATAAGATATTTCATGACAATTCCTGAGGCTGTTTCATTAGTGCTTCAGGCGGCTACATATGCTAAGGGCGGTGAGATTTTCATTCTTGATATGGGAGATCCTGTAAAGATTGTGGATTTAGCTAAAAATCTTATCAGGTTGTCAGGTTACACACCGGGAGTAGATATAGAAATTAAATTTACAGGTTTAAGACCGGGTGAGAAGCTTTATGAAGAAATGCTCATGAAAGAGGAAGGTCTTAAGGAAACAGCGAACAGTCTTATTCATATCGGAGAGCCTATTAAAATAGATATAGAAAGGTTTACTGAACAGTTAAAGTGCTTAAAGGAAGCTGCTGAGCACAACAGCGATAATATACATGAGATTGTTGCACAGATTGTACCGACATATGTGAGAAAGAGATAGGGTGAAGAGATGAACTTTAAGAAATTTAAAGATAAGGTTTGGCTTGCTTCTCCAACTATGCATGGAGATGAGATGAAATATGTTACCGAAGCATATAATACTAACTGGATGAGTACAGTAGGAGCAAATATTAATGAGGTTGAGCGTATGACCTGTGAAAAGGTTGGATGTAAGTACTCTGTGGCACTTTCAGCCGGAACAGCTGCGCTTCATATGGCGGTTAAGCTTGCCGGAGTAAAGCCGGGAGATAAAGTATTCTGTTCAGATGTCACATTTGATGCTACTGTAAATCCTGTTGTGTATGAAGGTGGTGTTCCAGTATTTATAGATACAGAATATGATACATGGAATATGGATCCGGCAGCACTTGAAAAAGCGTTTGAAATATACCCTGACGTAAAAGTAGTAGTAGCAGCACATCTTTATGGAACTCCGGGAAAAATTGATGATATTAAGGAAATCTGCGAAAAGTATGGTGCCATTATAATAGAAGATGCAGCGGAGTCGCTTGGTGCTACATATAAGGGAGTTCAGACAGGTGTATTCGGTAAGTATAATGCGATATCTTTTAACGGAAATAAAATTATTACAGGTTCATCGGGTGGTATGCTTCTTACAGATGATTTGGAAGCAGCGAATAAGGTAAGAAAATGGTCGACACAGTCAAGAGAGAATGCACCATGGTATCAGCATGAGGAACTTGGCTACAACTACCGCATGAGTAATGTTATTGCAGGAGTAGTAAGAGGGCAGTATCCGTACCTTGAAGAACACATTGCTCAAAAAAAGGCAATTTATGAAAGATATAAAGACGGGTTTAAGGATTTACCAGTTATTATGAATCCGTATGATGAGAAAAATTCTGAGCCTAATTTCTGGCTTTCATGTATTCTCATTAATGCTGAGGCAATGTGTAAGCAGGTAAGGTCTGAAACACAGGCATTATACATAAGTGAGCCGGGAAAAACGTGTCCTACAGAGATTTTAGAGGCAATAGCTGCTATAAATGCAGAAGGACGCCCGATATGGAAACCTATGCATATGCAGCCGATATATAGAATGAATGGTTTTGTAACACGCGAAGGCGATGGCAGAGCTAAGACGAACGCATACATAAATGGAGGCGCAATGGGGGCAGACGGTAAGCCTTTAGACGTAGGTATGGATATATTTGACAGAGGACTGTGTTTGCCAAGTGATAACAAAATGACAATAGAACAGCAGGATATTATTATTGAGGTTGTGAAGAGCTGTTTCAAATAAAGTGAAAATATTTTGGAAATATGTTATGTAAATTAGAAATGTGGGAGTAAAAAATGAAAGCACACAAATCATATGGTATTTACGAAAAATATGTTAAGAGATTGCTTGATATAGTATTGTCGTTATGTGCGATTATTATATTAAGTCCGGTTATGTTAATCACAGCTGTTCTTGTGCGGATTAAGCTTGGAAGTCCGGTTATTTTTTGTCAGGAAAGACCCGGTAAGAAAGATAAAAAAACCGGAGAAGAAAAGATATTTAAAATGTACAAATTTCGTTCTATGACGGATGAAAAAGATGAAAACGGAAAATTATTACCCGATAATGTCAGATTAACCAGTTTTGGGAAAAGGTTAAGATCTACAAGCCTTGATGAACTGCCGGAGCTTTTTAACATATTAAAGGGCGATATGAGCATAGTTGGACCGAGACCGCTTGCAGTTGCGTATCTGCCGTATTATACAGAAGAGGAGAGGCGCAGACATGATGTAAGACCGGGGCTGACAGGTTTAGCCCAGGTTAACGGAAGGACAGCGTTAGATTGGGATAGACGGTTTCAATATGATGTTAAGTATGTTAATAATATTTCATTTTTAGGTGATCTTAAAATTGTATTTTTAACAGTTAAGAAAGTTTTTGATAGGGCAGATATTGTAGAAGCCGGTAAGCAGGGAGATTTTGATAAATATAGGCAAAGACAGCTATCGAATAGGATTTAATTGAAATGTCAGCAATGAATAGAAAATTAGTCTGATAGTCAGGAGCAGCGGATGACACATGATTGAAATAGGGAGTGAATTTGCTTATGCAGACAATCAAATATATTTAAATGAAGATGGTTTAGATTGGCTTCCTTACGGAGAGGATAATATCTTTACTTTTTCAGGAAGAACAGCCATAGAAACGGTTCTTAGGGATTGCGATGATTTTAATAAGGTTTTACTGCCGTCATATTGTTGTGATTCAATGATTGAACCATTTCGTAATAAAGATGCTGATTTGAATTTCTATGACGTTAATTACGAAGGAAGTTTTAATATAGATATTGAAATTCCTGCTGATTGTCAGATTTTGTTGTTGTGTAATTATTTTGGATTTAAATACAATTTTCCTGATGAAGAAATTTTTAAGTTTAAGGAAAAAGGTGGTATTGTCATTGAAGATATAACCCACAGCTTATTATCAGAAAAACAATTTCATGAATTCAGTGATTATTTAGTTGCTTCATTACGAAAATGGGGGCCTTTGTTAGATGGAGGCTTTTGCAGTAAGAAAAAAGGACATTTTCTTGAAAAGCCGGATAAAGTTGTTAGTTCTTTATATATTGAACAAAAAACGAGGGCAATGCAGTTAAAAGAAATTTATCTGCAGAATGAAAGAGAAGAGCTAAAGAAAGAGTATTTGAAAATATTTTCGTGGTGTAACCATTATTTGGCACAAAATTATTCAAATACTTTAATTAGTGATAATTCAAAAAAAATGCTTAAGAAATGGAACATTGAAGAGATACGAAAAAAGCGGATTTCTAATGCAAAAGTTCTTTATTGCGGGCTTCATGATATAAGTTATATTAAGCCTGTTTTTGATGAAGTGAGTATGGATTGTCCTATATTTATTCCTGTGATTATTAAAGAAGATAAGAGAGATAATGTTAGGCAGAAGTTGATTGAGAATAGTATTTATTGTCCTGTTCATTGGCCGCTGCCGAATGATAAATGTACATCTGATTTATATGATTTGGAATTATCTTTAATATGTGACCAAAGATATGATAATTCGGATATGCACCAAATAATAAAAATATTAAGAGGAATATAGCATTGAATAAAGATATATATTTTAATCCTGATTATGGGAAATTGTATGAAAAAGTCGAAAAGGGAAAACTTGTCTGTTGGGAATATGAATGTAATGAGGGGAAGATATACCATCAGTTTATTTTAAGAGAAATTCCTATTATGATGGATAATAAAAAATGGTATGATATTGTTTCTCCTTATGGATATGGAGGACCGGTAATTGAGTTTTGCAAAGAAGGAAGCGAATCGCATTTGCTGGAAAATTTTGAGCAGGAATTTGGCAAGTATTGCAAAGAAAATAATATTGTGAGTGAGTTTGTCAGATTTCATCCTATTGCAGAAAACGGAGTTACATTTCAGAGTGTATATAATGCTGAGTGTATAAGGCAGACGGTCGGAACTAATCTTGCAGCTTATGATGATCCTGTTCAGAGTGAATTTTCAAAAAGCTGCCGTAAAAGGATAAGAAGAGCAATTCGTGATGGTGTTACATATAAAATTACAGAAAAGCCGGAATCTATTCATAGCTTTAAAGAAGTATATTATTCAACAATGGACAGAAACGAGGCTTCAGAATATTACTATTTTGATGATGAATATTTTGATGCATGTTTGAAGTATTTCAGAGACAATATTCTGTTGGTTGAAGCTATATTTGAGGAAAAGGTGATAGCTGCCGGATTTTATTTTGTATGGAACAAGACAATACATATTCATTTGTCGGGAACTTTAAGTGAATACCTGTATTTATCGCCTGCATATATACTGCGTTATGCGGTTACACTTTGGGGAAAGGAACACGGGTGTGAATTGATACATCATGGGGGCGGACGCTCTAATGATGCAGATGACAGTTTATATACATTTAAGAAACAATTTGGTGAAAATACATCGTTTGATTTTTATGTAGGCAGGAAAATATGGAATGATAAGATTTATTATGAATTATGCAAGGTAAATGGAGTATCAAAAGATATAGAGTATTTTCCAGCGTATAGGAAGGGTTAACATGATAGGAGCTAAAATAAGAAGAATAGGATTTTGGTCTTTAGATTTATTGAAAGGACGACCAATAAGAAAAGCATATTTAGATGTGAAAAGAATTATGGAATTGCCATATGAGGATATGAAGCAGGTTCAGGATACTTATGTGGCTAATTTGATAGATCATGCTAAAAGCACATCAGAATATTATAGGAATACATTAAAAGGGATTGAGAAATTTGAAGATATTCCTGTTATTGATAAAAATGTATTAAGGACTTATTATGAACAGATTAAATCAGATAAATATGCAGGTGAAAAGCTGCATAAGATGTCAACATCAGGAAGTACGGGTACGCCATTTACAATAATACAGGATATGAGAAAAAGACAGCGTGTTTTAGCAGAACTGATTTACTTTAATGAGACAGTTGATAACTATATGGGTGATAAGTTTATATTTTTTAGAGTATGGACAGAGGCCAATAGGAATTCCAAGTTGCAGTTGTTTATGAAAAATATGGTTCCTGTAAATATTTTGCATTTTACAGATGAGACATTTGAAAATATAAGACAGCTATTAAAAAATAATAAGAAGATAAAAGTGACATTAGGATATGTATCAACATATGAGCATTTAGTTGAATACTTAGAAAGATGTAATGACAAACCTTCGGATTTTAATTTGAAAACAATAATAACCGGTTCAGAAATACAAACAGCAGAAACAAGAAAAAGAATTAAAAATATGTTTGGTTGTACTGTTGTTTCAAGATATGCGAATGAAGAAAATGGTGTATTAGCTCATCAATGTAAAGAATCAGAGGAATTTCATGTGAATTCGGCAAATTATAAAATTGAAATATTAAAAATGGATTCAGATGAGCCTGCTGAATATGGTGAATTGGGAAGAGTGGTTGTAACAGATTTATTTAATTATGCTTTTCCATTAATTAGATATGATACCGGAGATTTGGCTGTAAGATGTGAAAAATCAGAGTGTGGTGTTGGAACGGAGATTATATCTAATATTCAGGGGCGTCAGGTTGACGTGATATATGATACGCAGGGCAATGCGTTAACTCCGCATACTTGGAGTGTATATATGTGGAAATATGATAAGTTGAGACAATACCAGTTTATTCAGAATGATAAAAAGTCATATACAATGAAGATCAATGATCCTGAAAATCATTATACAGATGAAGAATTGATTATATATTTGAAGAGTGTTTTAGGAAATGATGCTGATATTGAAATATGTCGTGTAGATGAAATACCACATTTAAAATCAGGAAAATTCAAAAAAACAATATGTAATTGGAGAAAAGAATAAAATGGGTATTAAAGTGCCGGAATATGATAAAGCAGGAGATTGTTCATATGAAAGATATCTTAATAATCAGTCAATATACCGGAGTTCCAAGGAATAAAGGGAATGGCAGATTTACATATATTGCTGAGAAACTGAGTGATTTGAATGTAGGTAGTGTAGAGTATATTGCTTCATCATTTCATCATGTTAAAAAGGAGAAACAATTTCTCACCAAAGAAGATAAAGATATGATTAATTATAAAATGACCTTATTAGACGAACCGGGGTATGCTAAAAATGTATGCATAAAACGATTTTACAGTCATTGGATATTGAGTAAGAATCTTAAAAAATATTTGAACAGCAGAAGCAAACCAAGTGCAATTTACTGTGCAGTTCCATCTTTGGACGTTGCATATACAGTAGCAAAATATGCCAAAAAAAATAATGTCAGATTTATAATTGATATACAGGACCTATGGCCTGAAGCATTTAAAATGGTATTTAATGTGCCATTTGTCAGTAATATGATTTTTGCTCCGATGAATAGAATTGCTAATTATATATATGGACAGGCTGATGAAATAGTAGCAGTGTCAGATACATATTGCAGACGAGCTATAAGTTATAATAAAAAATGCAAAGAAGGACATACAATTTTTCTTGGAACTGAATTGAAAAAATTTGATAAAAATGTAGAAAAGAATTGTATAGAATTAGATAAATCCTATTTTAATATAGGGTATTGTGGAACGCTGGGACATAGCTATGATATAAGATGTGTGATAGATGCTATTGCTATTTTACAAAAAAAATACAATATAAATAATATAAAGTTTATTGTTATGGGTGACGGACCTTTAAGACAGACATTTGAAGAGTATGCACATGATAAAAAAATAAATGTTGAATTTACAGGACGTTTGGAGTATGCAAAAATGTGTGCAAGATTAGCAGCTTGTGATGTAGCAGTAAATCCAATTTCACATGGGGCAGCTCAAAGTATTATTAATAAACATGCTGATTATGCGGCAGCAGGGATTCCAGTAATTAGTACACAGGAATGTGAAGAGTATCGTAATTTAGTAGATCAGTATGATATGGGGTTTAATTGTAATAATAATGATGCAGAAGACCTATCTGAAAAAATCAGATTGTTGATGGAAAATGCTAATTTAAGAAAAGCAATGGGAAGAAACGCAAGAAAATGTGCGGAAGAAAGATTTGATAGGTTAAATTCATATTCCGTAATTTATGAATTAATATCATCAGAATTGAAAAGAGTGAATAGATGATATTAGAAAATATGTTAATAATCAAGCAGTATTTGCTAATGTTTTATTGATTAGATTGACAGAATATACACCAGTTTGATTATAATAATATATTACTGCCATTAAAGAATGAGGTATAGAGATTATTGAATAAATATTGGTTGCATTGTGTAGCAGCCAAGGAAAAGAGGAATGTTATGAAACTTGAATTATATATCAGGGGCGGATTGGGAAACCAGCTTTATCAGTATGCAGCTGCCAGATATATCCAAGAAAAATATGGGTATGATGAATTAATAATTAACAGTTATGATTATAGACAATATAAGATTAGAAATTTTGAAATGGAAAATTTTGAATTGAATTCAAGTGTTAATATAACAGATAAGATAAGCGGAACAAAAAATATGCTTAGAAGCGGATATAGGGTGTATCAGAAACTATATTCAATGATAAAGAAAAAAAGAGCAAAGACTTTATTTTTTAAGTGTAATAAGTGGAAGTATTTATTAGGAATGACAGAATTTACTTGTCCAGAAATGTCACAAAAAGATGTTTCAGATATGTTTATGTATGGTTATTTTGCCTCATCGAAACCTGCGTTGGAAATGAAAAACAAATTAATGGGTGAAATAAAACTTTCAGGAGAAAGGACAGAGCGGTACAAACAACTTTTAGATAAAGTACAGTCAGGAAAAAGCATAGCAGTCAGCATACGATGCGGCTGGGATTATGAAAAGTATGGCTGGCCAATTTGCAGTAAAGAATTTTATCTAAGCGGACTTGAAAAAATAAAAGGAGAAATAGGCGAGTGTAATGTTTTTATATTTGCAGATGATTTGCAAAAAGTAAAAAACGAAGAATGGTTTGGCGGTAATGTTACATATGTTGAAGGTTTAGATGTGTGTGAGTCATTTGAACTTATGAGAAACTGTAATAATTATGTGTGTTCAAACAGTTCGTTTTCATGGTGGGGAGCGTTCCTGTCATATTCTGATAGCCCGATTATATACAGTTCAAACAGGGTTTTTAGTAAAAATAGTTGTGAAGATGATGAGAGAATAAGATTGTCATATATTAATTATATAGATTACCTAACAGGTGAAGATGTGAAAGTGTGAGATTGTTTATAATATTAGAGAAATTCTGTATTAAGAAAAGGGATTATTTATGAGTAATGATAAAAGATATAAAATATGCGTTATGATGGCAATGTATAATCCAAAAGAATATGTTGTTGAGCAGATAGACTCAATCCTTAATCAAGCGGATGTAGAAGTTAATCTGGTGATTAGGGATGACGGTTCCGTAAAAAGAGAATGGGTTGATTATGTAAAAGAAAATTATTCAGGAATTGAATTGATAGAGGGAAATAATTTAGGTATAGCAAAAAATATAAAGACGCTTATTGATTATGTATATAGTAATTACGATGATTATTCATTTTTTGCATATAGTGATCAGGATGATTTTTGGGAAAGTGATAAATTGATTACTGCAATAAGACAAATTGAAAAAATGGATAATAATTTACCATGTTTATATTATTCAAATTTAATGGTTTCAGACAGTAATTTAAATCCCCAGCATATGCATTTTAAGAAAGGTGTCGTTAAAAATACAAGCGGACAGGCATTGGCAAGATATTTTGTTTATGCCTGTACAACAGTGATAAATTTTAAAATGATATCAGAATTACATAAGGTAGGGTTTGATAATTTAGAATATGATGTAGCTGTGTATCTGGTAGCATTGTTTATCGGCAACGCTTTTTATGATGAAGCTTCTCATATTAAATACAGAATGCATGGAAGTAATTTGTCAGGACAGCATAGAAAAGGATTTAAACAGCTTTTATTCAGATTTAAACAATTATTTAATCTTAAGAATATGGGAAGAGCATATGAAGGTGGTGCAAGATATATATTAAAGCATTATGGAGATATTTTAGATGATGGTAAAAAGAGAGAATGTCGTTTAGTATTAGAATATAGAGAAAGTTTTGCGAAAAAATTGAAACTGCTTTTTTCTAAGAGAGTCGCAGCAGGCTATATGCCAAGAAGTTTGTATAATGTGGTTCGTATAATTGTGAACAAATATTGATATGGTTTTGAAATGGACATCAAGTATGAAGAAAGGAACCGGACAATTTTAAAATTTATTGTCATATGAAATTATGAGTATAAACAGAACAAAACACTCTATGCAGAATATAATTACAGGTGTTTTCGGGAAAATTGTGGCATTAATTGTACCGTTTATATTAAGAACAGTTATTCTTAATGTTTTGGGTGCAAATTATCTGGGGTTAAATAGCTTATTTTCATCAATACTTCAATTATTAAATCTGACTGAGTTGGGATTTTCCAGTGCAATAGTTTATGGTCTTTATAAGCCATTGGAAGATGATGATTATGAAAAAGTTGCTAATATTCTGAGTCTGATAAAAAGTATATATAGAATTGTAGCCCTGTTTATTTTGGCGGGAGGATTAATTTGTCTTCTGTTTTTGGATAAATTGATTGCAGGAACCTGTCCGTCAGATTTAAATATTTATGTGTTGTTTATTTTATATTTAATTAACACGGTTGTAAGTTATTTATTTTTCTCTTATAGAAATTGTTTGTTAATTGCATTGCAAAGAAGCGATATTAAAAATTGTATTAATACAGTAATGAAAATAGCTGAGCTTATATTACAGATAATTGTTTTAGTGGCATTTAAAAGTATGTATTTGTATATAGGCGTGTTAATTGTATGCACAATTGTAAATAATATGGTTTCATATTATGTTACTAAGGTGAAATATCCTCAATATGAGTGTTATGGAAAGGTTTCAAAGGCAGAGAAAAAAGAAATCTTATATCAGGTATTGGGCATATTAGCAGATAAAGTGTGCTGTGTATCAAGAAGTTCTTTTGACAGCATATTTATTTCATTTTTTCTTGGTTTAGAAATTGTTGCGAAGTATGATAACTATCTATATATAACAAATGCGATGTACAGCATTATAAATGTGTTAACTACATCATTGCTGGCAAGTATTGGAAGTTCTGTAGCGGTTGAGGCTGTCAAGAAAAATTATGACAATATGAAGCAGCTGGATTTTCTTTTTGCGTGGATATATGGCTGGATTTCGGTATGTTTGTTGTGTCTGTATCAGCCATTTATGAAAATATGGGTTGGAGAAAATATGATGTTGTCAAATGAAATAGTAATTTTGTTTGTGGTATATTTTTATACAATATGTATGGGGGTTGTCAGAGCAATTTATGTACAGGCCAGCGGTATTTGGTGGAGAGAAAAAAACAGGGCATTGATAGAGACTGTTGCTAATTTATTGTTGAATCTTATATTAGTAAAGCTTTTTGGTTTATTTGGTGTAATATTAGCTACATGTATATCCTTATTTTTTATTAATTTTTTGTTTGGTTCAAGGTATATATTTAAATATTACTTTGGATTAAAATATTTAAAAGAATATTTATTTGAGCATGTAAAATATTTATTTGTTACGTTTATTATTGCAGGAATATGTTTTATGTTATGTTCTATGTTTGAATTTAATAGGTATATAGATTTTCTTGTTAAATTAGTAATCTGTATAATAGTTCCTAATATATTATGCATTGTGATTGTGTTTAATACCAAATACAAGAAATATGTTATAGATACAATAATTAGGGTAAAGGGTAATTTGTTTTCTAAAAGAGCTTAAATATTTACTGTAGTATTCTGATTTTTTGGGAGAGGAGAAAAGTGTTTTAAAAACATAATTAAAGAAATGGGCCGTATAAAAGTTAATGTTAAATTAAGTATGTCAGATGTTATATATAATATTTTATTTATAGTCGGTTTTTTAATTTGTGTTACAAATTATGCTAACGGAGACTATGAGGGCTATCAAATTATGTATAACAATGCAGAAAACAGCCGATATTGGTTGGAACCGGGATATCATATTTTAGAGAAGATTTTTTTGGCATGTAATTTTGAATTTTTTTGGTTCAGATTTTTTTATGTTGGTACTGCATTTGTATTTTTAAAATTGGTTATTGACAGATATGCGCAGAGCAAGTTAAAAGTTTTGCTGCTTTATCTGGTATTTCCATTCTTGTTTGATGTGGTTCAGATAAGAAATTTTATGGCTACAGTTATAGTTTTATATGCAATCAGGTTTCTTGAACGTAACGATAAAACCGGAAGACGATTGTTTATATTATTTATATTGTTAGCGACATCCCAGCACTTATCAGCGGTTTTATATATGATTTTTATCTCAGTCGCTTATGTGAAGCCACAAAATATCAGGAAAATTGCATTATATGGAACTTGCGGGATGACTTTAATGTTTTGTGTACTTACTTTATTTGGTTCTAAGGTGACAAGCATAATTACGAGCTTAACAGGAAGAACTCTCCAATTAACAATGGAAAATTTGTATTCGTCTATGGGATGGATTGTGTTAAGTTTGTTAATTAATATTTTTATTAATTATTTTTGCAGACCTGCAGGGGAGCAGAGTAAATTGCTGGCTAGTCTATCATATTTGTCTTGTCTGTTTTTGCCACTGACTTTTATGACTTTTGATATGTATAGATTATTCCGTAATATGATATTAATAAATTATATTTTGTTGGCTAAAAAAGATGTTAATTGGAAAGTTAATATTTCAAATTTTGTATCAATAGCGTATTGTGCTTTGTTGTTTTATATACAGTTGTCTTCAAGAAATTCGGTAAATAATGAGCTTGTAACCCAAATGGTATTAAATAATAATTATTTCTTTGATTTATTTAAGTAGATTATTTTAAATAAAATAAATTTTTATGTTAAGGTTTATGATTTGTAGTGCAGAATAAATAGTATGTATGGCGAAAATTACTATTCGCTTAAAAATTTGTTTGGAAATGAGGTTTAAAAATGAGTGGCGTAGTTGTTGCAATGTGTACATATAATGCAGCTAAATATATCGGGGAACAGTTGGATTCATTGTTAAATCAATCATATGATAATTTTAAAATTGTAATTTATGATGATTGTTCATCGGATGACACTGTGGATATTATAAGAAAAAACATGGATAAAGATAATAGAATTGAGCTTCATGTAAATGAAGAAAATTTAGGCCCTGCTTTAAATTTTAAATCTATTGTTCAGGGATGCAGCGGTGCAGATTATCTGTTTTTATGTGATCAGGACGATGTGTGGGATTTGCATAAGATAGAAACAATGCTTAATACAGTACGGGAAAAAGAATCAATAGACAATAAACCATATTTAATTGCACATAATTATAATATATCGGATGAAAATAATGTTGTTTTGTATAAAAAGTGTATTCAAAGTGTGTATTTTTATGATTTGATTATGAAACCTCAAATTCCGGGATGCTGTATGTTGTTAAACCATGCAGCTTTGCAATTGGTGAAGTGGAATAAATGTAATATATCTATGCATGACTGGTATATTAGCTTAATTATTGCGTTGTATGGAGAAATAGTGATTGTTGACGAGCCTTTGATCAATTATAGACAGCATGCTAATAATCAAATTGGTTGTAAGAAATACAGTAAATTTGATAGGATAAAAATGGCTGTAAATGACAATAAAAAAATTAAGAATTACAGCAAATTGCTTGAACAGTTATATGCAGTAGGGGTAAATTACCCACAGTGTCAATTCTTGAGTGACTATAATAGAAATTATGAAAAAAGAAACAGTAATGGTGTTATAAAATTGTTTTTTGATAATGGTGTTTTGTCACGTGATGTACACGGTATTTATCAGGTATATATAATAAAAAAAGCAATGAAAAATATTGAACTGTTTCAAGATAAAAGATAATATAAAATTTTTGCACAGCCCAGCAGCAATAGCTGGGCTGCAGATTTATGTATCTAATATTATGGTAATGGAAATCTAAAAGTTTCGTATTGTGAATCAAATTCAAATCCCAGTTTTTCTGCTAAATGCAGAGAATTGGGATTTGCGGCATCCCAACTTACCGTCTTATGTTTTTCTATACATTTTAAGATGAGATTAGAGGCTAAAATAGTTGCAATGCCTTTTTGTCTATGTTCTTCGTTAACTTTAATCGTTACTTCGATACCATTTTTATAAAAAATATTTGATGAAGCCACGCCGATTATTTTATCATTATACAGGCAGCAGTATCCTATGCCATATTTTTCATAGTCATCAGTTATCATAATATATTTTTCATTTTTTATTCTTTGTGCCAATGATGTATCAATTATTTTTATTGTATAGTTTTCAGGAACATTTATTGTATAGTTCTTTAGATTGTTAACATTGAATTCGGGGTCTTTTTTTATGGAATATCGTTGACCTATTATAATATTATCTTTATAAATTTCTTTTAGAGATTTTTTAATATTGTCATCAGGTACTAATATTCGGTCTTTTAAGCTGTTATTAATTAGTTTTTCTAATTTGTCATTATTTATGTTTCCGCTTATAAAACAATATCTTCTGACTAACAGAATAGCAAAGTTGGGATTTTCAGGATTATCGGCGTAAGCTTCTCCCATTGTCCCATCTAAAACGCTGTTTCCCATATAAAATCTTATATCATTAAATAAATTTTTTAATTTATATAAATCTTTTTCTTGAACTTTTTTCATTATTAAACTTGTATGATAATTAGGAAGTTAATTATCACACGTTTCCTTTCTTTTAATATCGTGGTTCAATACAATTCAGATACTATGGACTTTTGATTTGTTTTCTGTAGCTTGACTACTCAACTGGAGTGTATTGCCGCTACCTTTATCTGAATTGTTTATAAGCTGGATGTTGCCGGAGTGTTCTTCACTCAGAGTACTTATTTCTATCAAGTCTACGATGATAATCGATGGTGGACATCATGGTATCAGACTTTAGGAAAGGGAGGTACAACCTCATGAAAATTTACGTAGGCATTGATATTGCCAAACTTAACCATTTCGCCGCTGTGATTTCTTCCGACGGTGAAATAATCACCCAGCCGTTCAAATTCACAAATGACGCTGATGGCTTCCAACTGCTGGTCTCTAAGCTCGAATCATTCGACAAGAACAGCATCATCATCGGTCTTGAGTCAACGGCACACTACGGTGACAACCTTGTTCGATACCTTGTTGCTGAGTTTTACCAAGTGTGTGTGTTGAACCCCATCACAACCTGTCAGATGCGCAAGAATAACATTCGCAAAACAAAGACAGATAAAGTCGACACATATGTTATTGCTAAAACTCTTATGATGCAGGATGACCTCAGATTCGTCAGCTTCTATGACCTTGATATGATGGATCTTAAGGCCTTGGGGCGTTTTCGTCAGAAAACCATAAAACAACGCACCCGTTTGAAAATCCAACTGACAACATATGTTGATCAGGTTTTCCCGGAAATTCAATACTTTTTTAAATCCAGTCTGCATCAGAATGCTGTCTATGCTCTTTTAAAAGAAGCACCTTCTCCAAAGCAGATTGCTTCCATGCATATGACTCATCTGGCAAATCTGCTCAAAGTGAACTCACACGGACACTTTACTAAAGAGCAGGACAAAGAATTAAGAGTTCTCGCACAGAAGTCTGTCGGTGCTAACGACAGCCCTATATCTATTCAGATAACTCAAACCATTCAACAAATCGAGTTACTGGATAGCCAATTAGAAAAGATTGAAGCTCAGATGACGGATATCATTAAATTCAACGATTCTGTCATCATGACCATTCCTGATATCGGATATATCAATGGTGGAATGATCCTTGGTGAAATAGGTGATATTCACCGTTTCTCCAATCCTAGTAAGCTGCTTGCATTTGCCGGTTTGGATCCATCTGTTTATCAGTCCGGTAACTTCCAGGCTAAAACAACCCGTATGTCCAAACGTGGCTCACGCGTTCTAAGATACGCTCTTGTCAATGCAGCTTGGAACGTTGTCAGAAACAACGCAACCTTCAAGGCTTATTACGATGCCAAGAGGGCTGAAGGCCGGTCTCACTACAATGCGCTTGGTCATTGTGCCGGCAAACTAGTCAGAGTCATCTGGAAGATGCTCACTGACAATGTAGAATTTAACCTCGGGTAAGAGGTCTTTATACCAATATCGATAGATTTGAAAAATGCACCCACCTGGGAGCTTTATTAAAGTTACCCTTTTTTACCATCGATATAGAGAAAGAATTTTTTGCTAATTTATACTTGACTTTTCATAGCTGGTCTCCAGTAAAATGAATTCATCAAAAAGTAATGCATCGTTTTTGCAACATTCCTAAATGAGAGCATCAACGTTCAGGATTAATCATCATTTTATAGTCCATGTTCTATTAAATGTTCAAAAATCCTATCCTTATTCTTACTAATATTTCTTTTTATAGAATCTGAAATCCATAATATTGTATTAGAAATAATAAAACTACATATAAATAAAGCTATAAGTTTTTCATGGTATGTAGCATTTCCAACATTCAATATTTTTCTTTCATAAAACGATTTTACCAGTTCCATACATTGCCAGTGAACAAGATAAATACACGTACTCAATTTTCCCAAATATTTGCATACACTTTCCCATTTTGTAAATTCATTCAAACATGTGATACTTACACAAACAAATAAAATCGGCAATGTTACAAATCCCAAATTTCCATC
>ENA-ORUW01000516-ORUW01000516.1-human-gut-metagenome-genome-assembly--contig:-NODE-516-length-37666-cov-22.850150_pt1 | contig 37666 bp, 34 predicted proteins | sample MGYA00242088_ERZ509227 | MGnify/ENA primary metagenome ERZ509227 (study PRJEB26280, sample SAMEA2338816) | human gut metagenome | biome: human gut; feature: human-associated habitat; material: faeces... | reverse complement strand
TTCGTCTGAGCCTATTTTTTTGATCCAAGTTTTTCATAGATTACTTGACACTACCAAATGAATTGTTTGATGTCGGCGAGACGCTTTTTCAGTTCATCAACCGAGCGCCCAGCCGGAGTTACCGGTTCCTGCGGCTTCAGCTTTGCCGTCAGCTTGTTTACGAGTGCCATCTCCACAGAGGATGCGGAAAAAGCGTAAGCGGAAATATCCGCAGCATTCCGCTTCGCATCCTCCAGAATGCCGTCAATAAAACCAAGCTCCTGCGCTTTCTTCGCATTCATCCAGGTGGTGTCATCCATCATTCTGGACAGCTGCTTCCTTGGCAGCGAGGTCTTGATCTCGTAGGCGTTGATGATGCTTTCCTTTACCTCGGCAAGCATCTCGATTGCCTTCTGCATGTCCACATGGTCGCCAAAGGCAATCGTGGCGGGATTATGGATCATGAGCATCCCAGTGGGGGACATCAGCACCTTCGTCCCAGCCATGGCAATGACAGACGCGGCAGAAGCGGCGATGCCATCAATCTTGACCGTGACATCCCCCTTGTAATCCATGAGCATCGTATAAATCTGGCTGGCAGCGATGCAGTCGCCGCCGGGAGAGTTGATCCAGATGGTGACCGGTCCCGAACCGGCAAAAAGCTCCTGCCGGAACATTTCAGGCGTGACATCATCGTCAAACCAGCTTTCCTCCGCAATCGTGCCGTAGAGCTCCAGCACCCGCTCGGTGATTTCCTCACCTGCGGTTTCGTTCAGGACTTTTCGGTCTCTCCAGTTCCAAAATTTCTTCATCAGGGTTTTCCTCCTTTCTGTCGTCTGACGTTTTCAGTGTCCCGATGATGGGGATCATGTTGCCGTTTACCAGGTATAGGTCGCCGCCTTCCTCCGCAGGGATGCGGTCAAGGTTCTCAAGCTCCCGGATGTCATTGGCACTCATCCATCCGTTCTGTCTTGCGATGGCGTAGCCGTTCATGCGGCTCTGGTAGTCACCGCGCAGCAAGCCTTCCACGTTGAATTTCACGAAGTAGCTCTTTTTCTCTGAAGGCGAGAGGAGCGTCCTTTGTATCGACTGCTCCCATCTGACCACCCACGGATCGAGCGTGTATTTTACGAATTCAAGTGACTGCTGCTCGATATTGGAGAAGCTTGATTTATCCAGGTCGCCCACCATGTGGGGAGGCACACGGAAGATCCTCGCAATCTCGTTGATCTGGAACTTTCTTGTCTCCAAAAACTGTGCCTGCTCCGGCGAGATGGAGATGGGCGTATATTTGAGGCCTTCCTCCAAAACAGCGATCTTGCCGGAGTTTCCGCTGCCGCCAAACTGGCTCATCCACGACTCTCGGATTTTCGCGGGATCCTTGAGCGTTCCTGGATGCTCCAGCACGCCGGATGGAGCCGCACCGTTTGCGAAAAATTTACTGCCGTATTCCTCCGTGGCGATGGCAAGGCCGATGGCGTTCTTCGCCATCGCAATCGGCGAATAGCCCACAAGCCCGTCAAAGCCGAGGCCGGGAATGTGCAGAACGTCCGATGGCTCCAGCCTCACATAGAAGTCTTTGCTTTTCGGAACCTCGTCCGTGGACTTTTGGTAGAGGTAATAAAGCTGCTCACTGTCGTCCCGGTTTACCTGCATCTTGTTTGGCATGAGCGGATAGAGGGCAACGATTTCGCCTTTTCCATTGCGGATGATCTGCGCATAGGCGTTTCCCCACAGGAGCAGGTGCGTCATGAGCGTTTCCCGGAAGACGAAGGAACTCATCTCCGGATTCGGCTCGTCATGGAGCAGCAGGTACAGCGGATGGTCGATTGCCTTTTCCTTACCGCCGTCCCCAGTGCGTCGATAGAGGTTCAGCGGAAGCCCTGCGACCGCCTCCGATAAAATGCGGACACAGGCGTACACCGCCGTCATCTGCATCGCTGTCCGTTCCGTCACAACCTTCCCGGCAGAGGAGCCGCCCATGTAAAAGGCGTAGGCGGAACCCGCTGTGCGGTTCTGCGGCTTGTCCCGCGACCGAAACAGTCCGCTGAATATCCCCATATGGCTCACCATCCTTTCATCAAAAAGGCACCATGCTACCAGAACATGATGCCGCGCTCGTCATATACACTGGCTGCGTTGTTGTTGCCGAGACGGATCGCCCGGTCAAGAGCCATCACGGTGGCAACCGCGCCATCTATCTTTTCCGTAGACTTTTCCTTGTCCGGCTTGATGTTGCCGGAAGGATCTGTCCTCACGTAAATGTTGTCCATCATCCAGCGGAGAACCGGGTGTCCGCCGTGGGCTATTTTCTCCTCCAGCACCAGCTTCATCAACTCCTTTGTAGGAGGAGACATGTCCTTGAAGCCCTGCCCGAAGGGGATGACCGTAAAGCCCATGCACTCCAGATTCTGTACCATTTGGATCGCACCCCAGCGGTCGAAGGCAATTTCCCGGATGTTGTACCGTTCCCCCAGACGCCCGATAAACTGCTCGATGAAGCCGTAGTGGATGACGTTGCCTTCCGTGGTCTCCAGTATTCCCTGGCGTTCCCATACATCGTAGGGGACGTGGTCACGGGCTACCCGTCGCTCCATGTTTTCTTCCGGTATCCAGAAGTACGGTAGGATCATGTATTTATCATCCTCATCCTCTGGAGGGAAGACGAGGACGAAAGCGGAGATATCCGTGGTGGAGGACAGGTCAAGCCCACCGTAGCAGACTCTGCCTTCCAGTTCCTCCGGATCGACGGCAAAAGCGCATTTATCCCACTTGTCCATCGGCATCCAGCGCACGGCCTGTTTCACCCATTGGTTCAGGCGCAGTTGCCGGAAGGAGTTTTCTTCTCCCGGATTCTGCTTGGCGGATTCACAGGCGGCCTGCACTTTGTCGATGCCAACAGTGATTCCGAGGGAGGGATTCACTTTTTTCCACACCTCCGGATCTGTCCAGTCATCCGATTCATCCGCACCGTAGATCACGGGATAGAAAGTTGGATCGATTTTGCGTCCCTCAAGGATGTCTTTTGCCTTCTGGTGCGTCTCATAACATATGGAATGGGTGTCCGTTCCGGCAGTCGTGATCAGAAAATACAGTGGCTGCATCCTGGCATCGCCGGAGCCTTTGGTCATAACATCAAAGAGCTTCCGATTCGGCTGGGTATGAAGCTCGTCAAAGACCACGCCGTGGATATTGAAGCCGTGTTTCGAATAGGCCTCCGCTGACAGCACCTGATAGAAGCTGTTGGTTGGAGCATAGACAATCCGCTTGGTAGCGGTCAGGATCTTCACTCGCTTATTGAGAGCCGGACACATCCGTACCATATCCGCTGCCACATCAAAGACGATGGCGGCTTGCTGTCGGTCGGCGGCACAGCCGTAGACCTCGGCACGTTCCTCGCCGTCACCGCAGGTAAGGAGGAGTGCCACCGCAGCGGCTAGCTCGGACTTTCCCATTTTTTTCGGTATCTCCACGTAGGCGGTATTGAACTGCCGGTAGCCGTTGGGCTTCAAAATTCCGAAGATATCCCGGATGATCTGTTCCTGCCAGTCGATAAGCTCAAAGGGCTTTCCTGCCCAAGTGCCTTTCGTATGGCAGAGCTGCTCGATGAACATCACGGCAAAATCCGCTGCGTCCTTGTCGTATACGGAGTCCTTCGCCTTAAAGCATGTAGGCTTGTATTTCTTCAGCTGTCGCACCTTTCACACCTCCCAGCAACAATAAAATAAGCCGCATCGCTGCGACCTTCCAAAATATATTATCTGTACGAGAGACAGAGCCTTGCGGCTCGTCCCTGCGGTGGTTCTTACTATTTCTTACTGCTGCATTGCCCAGGCGATGGCGTGTCCGTCGTCTTCAAACTCGACCTCGCTTGCGGCTCTAAGCCCGAGGGTGCCTTCGCAGGAATGGTCTTCGGTGAGGTACTCGTAAACTGCTCCGAAGTAGCTGGGCTGGTTCCGTCCGTTGTAGAAGTATCCTGCGACCAGTACCTTGTCCCCAAAGTTCAGCACCTTGCCGTCCATGCCGGAAAAGCGCATCTCCAAGTCCTCGGAAGTGGTGGGGTTTGGCAGCCTGTAGGTTCTCATTGCTTCGTTGATCGTCATGTCCGTATCCTCCGTTTGCTTCGTTTTTGTTGTGTACATATATCACTCTGAAGGGGGATAAAAGCAAGCGGTTTCTACGGAAAAAGTACACAATTATCAGCCGGATGGATTGTGTACTTTACGGCTCGAAATCCTCCGGGAAATCACCCGTCAGGATCAGGTGGCCGTATTCCTTCTTGTGTTCTTCGATAAAGTTCACAAGCTCGTAGTAGCCGTTGTCAAAGGCGATGCGCTGTACCATCGGGGAGTCAAACATATTTGTGATCCCTGTCGAAGCCACATACTTTACTCCGGCTTTTATTCTTTCTTTCGTATCCGTCATGATCAGACCTCGCTTTCCGCTATTTTCTCTGCATAATCCTCGCCGTAGACCACGTTCAACCCGGAGCCGTTGTCCCAGCGCATGAGGAGGGAGCCGGTATCGTCCACGCCGAGGACGGTGCCCTTGGTGCCGACCGGAGGAGCCTGCACATCCTCCATGCGGCGGAGGATGACACGGCATCCGGCAGGGTATTCCCTGCGGATTCTCTCGATGGTTTCTTTATTCGGAAATCTCATTGTCAGCACCTCCTTCGGCAGTCTCTTTCCTGTGTCCACTCTTGAAAGCGGATGAGCCGGATAAGTTCTGAAGCAGGATTTTCCGCTCCGTCTTGTATTCCGCACCGATGAAGCCCAAGCGGAGCAGGAAGCAGCGGAAGGCGTATTTCTCGTTGTCCACCTCGCGGTCTGCGGCGGTTACCCTCGTGGCATTCTTTGCCATCTCGCAGAGCTTTGCGATGAAAACCGTATAGGCTCTTGCGGAGTCGGCATCGACCTTCCTGAACCAGGGGAAGGAGACCTTCTCGTCCGTCACCTGAATCGGCAGGGCATCCGCACCGACAGCCTTTTTGATGAGGGTGGCCTTGCTGTCCACCAGCTTGCGGAGGTTTTCGAGGGCTGTGTCCGAAAGGGTGTGCCTCGGAACCTGGACGGTGAGTCCGTCCACGACCTCGGAAGGCTCCGTTGTTTCTTCGATTTCTTCATTGCCTGAATCCTCTGTGGTCTCGCAGGGCTCGTCCTCTGCATCAGAAGCCTCGGCAGTTTCTTCGGCAGAAGCTTCTTCAGCCGTGTCGTCAGCAGTCCCCTCAGCCTCGCCTTCGTACCCTGCAGCCGAAAGGGCTACCAGCACCGCCTCGGCATCCACGCTGTCGTCATATTCCAGCACGCCGTAGCGGCTGACCGTGAATGCACCGATGTCAAATGCGTAGGTCGGCGTGAACTTGTAGATCGCCTTTTCCCCGGTGGCCTCGGAGATGACTTTGACCAGAGCCTTGCGTTCATTTCCTGTTACGTTGTAGTTGATTCTCATAAGCGTCCTCCTTGCTTTTTGCTGCCGTCAGGCGTTTTTTGGTTTACCTATACATCACTCTGTGCGGCAGAAATAGCAAGCGGATAATCCCTGTAATTATCGACAAAATTAAGCCCTGCGGCTTGTGTATGTTACAGCTTAATCACCCGGAGCCTCGACCGCTTTCACAAGGTCGGCGTACATGAGCTTTTCGCCGTTTCGGATGACATACACATCATCCGGGTTGCCACCGTCATCCACGTACCTCCGAAGGATTACAGATGCGTATTTCTCATCCAGTTCCATCATGTAGCAGATGCGGTTCAGCTGCTCACAGGCCATGAGGGTGGAGCCGCTGCCTCCGAAGGTATCGATCACGATGGCGTTTTCCTGCGTGGAATTGCCTATCGGGTAGCCCAGCAGATCCAGCGGCTTGGAAGTCGGATGGTTGGCGTTTCGTTTCGGTTTGTCGTAGTTCCAGATGGTAGTCTGCTTGCGGTCGGAGTACCAGGGATGCTTGCCGTTCTGCAAGAATCCGTACAGCACAGGCTCATGCTGCCATTGATAGTCCGAGCGTCCCAGCACCAGGCTGTTCTTCACCCAAATGCACACTCCGGCAAGATGTAATCCTGCCTCGATGAATGCCCTGCGGAAGGTCAGCCCTTCGGTGTCCGCATGGAACACATAAGCCGCTCCACCTTTTTCGAGGGAGGAGACCATGTTGGAGAATGCGTTGTACAGAAATGTGTAAAACTCATCATCTTTCATGGAATCGTTCTGGATGGTCAGTCCGCTGGAGCTTTTGAAGGAGACACCATACGGTGGATCTGTCAGGATCAGGTTTGCCTTCTTACCGTCCATGAGAGCCGCCACATCGTCTGCGGAGGTGGCATCGCCGCACATCACCCTGTGCCGTCCGACCGTCCAGATATCGCCACGCTCCACAAAGGCAGCCTTCTCAAGGGCAGCGGTCAGGTCATAGTCGTCATCCTTTGCATCGGAATCGTTATCATCGCCGAAGAGGTCGGAAAGCTCCTTGTCGTCAAAGCCGGTGAGGGATACGTTAAAGTCCATTCCCTGCAAGGCTTCGATTTCGATGCGCAGAAGCTCCTCATCCCATCCGGCATCCATCGCCATGCGGTTGTCCGCAAGGATGTATGCTTTCTTCTGTGCCTCGGTCATCTCATTCACGAAGACGCAGGGCACGGTTTCGTAGCCCTCGGTCTTTGCCGCCATGAGCCTCCCGTGACCGGCGATCACATTGAAATCCTTGTCGATGATGACGGGATTTACAAAGCCGAATTCCCGGAGGGAGGAGCGGAGCTTACCTATCTGTTCAGGACTGTGCGTCCTTGCGTTATTTGCATAAGGAATCAGCTGGTTTACATCCACCAGCTGAAACTCTGTAATCGTCTTGTGCTTCATTTACATTCCTTTCCGGGAGCGCAGCAGCCGCTCCATGACATCATCCTGCGGCGTTGCTCCCATAAATTCCGAAGAGCAGTTCTCCTTCACGATCTGGAAAATCTGGTACCAGAGGTTGTTGACCTGCTTCATGTAGTTCTGGCTCATGGACACGTAAGGGGAGGCGATGGCCTGTCCCGTAGTAGGGTGCTTGGCCAGAAATCCGTATTCCGAAATGGCGTGCTCGCACTGAATCCAGCGGGAGACGCTCATGGCGTAGTTTCTGATCAGCTGGGTGGAGACGAGCCGCTCGCAGCCCCGTTCCTTCAGCCACAGCCAGGTCTCTTCAAAAATCTCCTCGGCATCGAAAGCCTCGCCGCTTTTCTGGCGGTCTTTCATGTAGCTCTTGATCTCCGGCATGTCCTCTCCGGACAGGTCTGCGTCCGCAGAAAGCTCCATCACGGTGAGTTTTCTGCCGCCGGGATTTCCGCTATTCAGTTTTTCCGTCAGAGCCTTGGATTTGCGTCCGCTTCCGGCTCTGGCACCGCCTCGTGCGGTTCCGTCCTTGGCCATTTTTCTCACCTCAATTCCTGCGCGGGGGTTATTCCCCGTTTGATTTCGCTTTTTTTCTGCGCGAGAGGGGGCGCCGGTCTCCGTGGGAGCGGCCTGTAGAGATTCAGACCGCCCATCCCATTCTGCCGGAGACTCATATATATACAGGAGGACTTCGCTACTTCCCACGATGATTCCGCTCGCCCATCTCGATATGTATCTTCGTGTGGCATGACTGGCACAGGCTCATCAGGTTTGAGTCCACGTGCTGTCCGCCCTTGGAGACGGGTACGATGTGATGCACCTCCTCCACGGGAGTGATGCGTCCTTCAGCCAGACACCGTTCGCAGACGGGATGGCTTCTGGCGTACCGGTCACGGATGCGTTTCCATGCACGGCCATATTTCTTATGGTGGTCAGGGGAGCGGGTGTATGTGTCGTACTGTTTGTTCACGAGCTTTAAATGCTCCTCGCAGTATTGCTCACCCGGAACAGCCCTGTTAGGACAGCCATTTATGGAGCACCCTCGTACAGGCATCCTTGGCATGAAACCACTTCCTTCCCGAACATGAGAAAAGCCCCGGCACGTGCGTGTCCGAGGCTCTCTCGATTCTGATTTGCTGATTGTACTATATCATAATGTCGACCTGGGTATTTCTGGGCAAAGGTGGGTATTTTCGGCGCATTTATAAAAAGTCCAATCGGCGATTGCACAATTCATATGACAATCGGTTCATCCGGAACCACCACGCTTGCCAGAGCCTGACGGTGCCAGCGGCGCACCGTGGATTCATCCGCACAGAGCTCGTCACCGATCTGCTCCCAGGTGAGGTTATGGATATAGCGGTAACGCAGCACCATCTGGGCATCGGCGTTATCCACCTTGTCGATGACATCCCGCATCTGGTCTTTCAGGTCGATGAGCCTGTCAATCTCTTTGTTGATCTTTTCCTGAAGCTCCCAGACCTTTTCCAGGCAGTGGATGAAGGGAGCGTCCGTGCTGCGGTTGGGATTGTAGTGTTCCTCGAATCCCGGACTACCGACAGAAGCCGCCATTTCTCTGAGCCGTTCCATCTCTGCAATGTCTGAATTGATCCTATGGTCAAGCCGGTAGGCCTGACGCAGATATTCCTTCGCTGTCATAAGCGTTTACACCTCCTCGTTCAGTTTCCGAATAAGCATCTCGCCGTCTACTTCCGTAAGGGCACGAAACCAGTCCGACCGAAAAAACCGCTCGATAGATTCTTTCTCGCTACGGGCTTCCTTGTTTCCCGGTTTGCGGCGCAGCCTCCTGAGTGCAACTCGGTAATCCTTCGCCGCCTGGATGATGATTGCATTTGCGAGCTTTTCATACCCATCCATCCGCACCTCCGTTTTCAGAAGCAGCAGCCTTGTTCTTCAAAGCATCCCTGCGAGCCTTTGCATTGACTTTCCGCTTTGCCTTCCTTCTGTCGGAGCGTTCTTTCCTGTCACATCTGCATGCGGCGAAGACGGCACCTGCGGTAGGATCGTGATAACCTTCAGCGTTGTAATAGTCGTTATTTCTCATGACTCTTGCCCTCCAATTCTGTGATTTCGATGTATATGCCGGTGGGTTCATCCGACCAGCGTTTTTCTACGGTCTCCCTGACCACCTGGGCATCGTCCTTCCAGAATCCGCACTTGGTCATGCAGTCCTTCAGGAGCTTTTGCAGGTTGTCGGTGTCCGGCTTGGTGATCCGCCACTCGCCGTTCTTATGCGACTTTCCCTTCGGGAAGAGCCAGAGCGTTGTCAAGCTCACGGCTCCCTCTATCGGAGCGTCCGGCTTATGGCTGATCAGGTGTCCCATTAGGAGATTCTTGGCCTCCTTCACGGGTGCCGGGTCGTAAAATATCGGCTTGCCGCCTGATATGCGCACCTGTTTTTCCTGCGCGGTAGCGGTCGGCGGCTTCATTGCGATAAAGAAGTTCATGTTTTCCGTCCTTTCCGGATGCGGCGTTTTCGGAAATGCCTATGTCCCTTGTTCCGCTGTGGGGAAGGGCGGGCTTTCGTGCCCTTCCCACACTCGGAACGAAGAAGGAAGAAATATATCTTTTTATAAGGTGCATTTCCGTTCACGGAAGGGAAATCCGTCACTCCGCTTTTCCGTCCTCTGTTTTCCTGCCTACGATTCCCTGATGTACCCAGTAGGCATCATCCGCTTCCTTCAGCCGGTCTCTGACACAGCGTTCGCTGACACCGATGTATTCGGCGAGATCCTTGACCGTCACCTTGTCGTTTATGGAGCAGGCTGCATAGGCGGAGTCGATGGATGACCTGCGTTCCTCCGGCGTTGAATACTTCTTGCTCTTTGACAGGTTCCCCATCGGGGTGCCTTCCGCATAAGCCTTCTGAAGCTCCCCGGACGAATCAATCCTGTGGATGGGATACTCGAACCAGAAGTTCACCGGCGTGATATTCGGAAACTCACGGAGCGAGGATTCCAGACGCCAACCTGTCGCATTGCCGTCACGGACGAAGTTCTTGATCTCATCCGTAAGCTCAAGCTCGATCATGTCCAGCTGCGCATCCGGGTCACGGGCAAACACGCCGGAGCCGGAAGCCCTGTCCATCGCCTTCTTGGCTCCCTGCGCACCTTTGGAATGATGGTGGCAGTAAATCGTTGAACAGTCGGTCTCGGTGCAGATCTTGTCGAACTGGTTGCAGAACTGTCCCATTTCTGAAGCGTTGTTCTCATCGCCGGTTATGACCTTGTAAATCGGGTCAATGATAATGGCATCGAAATGCTGGTCGCGCACACGGCGAATGAGTTTCGGCACCAGCTGATCCAGCGGCACGGCATGACCTCGCAGGTTCCAGACCACGATGTTGTCCGAGTGCGCTGCCGGGATCTTCAGAGCCTCGTAAATCTTCAAAAAGCGGTTGATGGCGGAGGCAGGATCAATCTCAAGGTTCACATAGAGCACCTTTCCCTGTTTGCAATGGAATCCCAGCCAGTCCCGGCCTTCTGCGATGGCGATGCAAAGTTCCATGAGAAGGAAACTCTTACCGGCCTTGGACGAGCCTAAAATCAGCATCTTATGGCCACGGCGGAGGATCCCTTCGATCAGCTCCTCCGGAAGCTCCGGCGGATTGTCCTTATATTCTGAAAGCTGCACCATGTCCGGTAGCTCGTCCGATACGCCTTCTACATAATCCATCCAGTCCACCCATGACTTTCTGCCGATATTGGTCGCAACGAGGTACTGCCTGTTCCCATTCCTTGTGACACCCGGCATCCGGGAAAGACGGGAGGGATTTCTGTTCTGCTTATCAATTGCGACTCCGTGCTTTTCAAGGAAGTCGTATAAGAATTCCACGCGTTTCCGGTATTCCTCATAATCCGCCGCATCTACACGGACAATGGCATGGAGGCTCTTGCCGCCGGAATGAACGAGAGCCGCAATGGGCAGCTCCAGTTTTCTAAAGAGGATGTCCTGCTCGGCAATGGGCAGGGTGTCGGACTCCACCAGCGCATAAGTGAAACGGGTGACGTTTTCATTCTTAACACCATCGCCGTCCACGGGGTTGAAACGAATCCAGCCTCCGGCCTCGGGCTTGCAGTCCCCGATGGTCGCGCCGATATCATCCGGGTGCTTTTTGAGAGACTTGATAAGCTCCCCGGCAGTGCGGTCATAGGCTCCCTTCGAAGGTACCCACTTGCCGTCCGAGTTCTGCCACACGTCATTAGACACATAGCAGACCTTCTCATCCGGTAAAAAGAGCGTTTCAAGATAGGTGATGAGATCCTGCACGGGGTTCCAGGCGGCAGCAGGGGTAAAGCCGGTAAAGCTGTCCTCGCCGTCATATTCGATGGCATCGTCCCAGCCCATGCAGCCGTCCTCCCCGAAGAGCGTCCAGCCGCGATCTTTTGCCATCTGGACGATGGTGCCGCCTTTGACGGGCTTGCCGTTTCCATGAAAGCCAGCCCATTTCTTTTCACATTCCCCGGCGTGATACCGGGAGTCGTTGCGGGACCAGTCGTCCCACACGGAGCAGGGGAAGCCCTCCTCCTTTAACGCCATGCCCACGGCGATCCAGTCGGCGCGGGTCAGCGTTGCCACATCGATATATTTCAGTGCTGATAAAATGTTGTTATCCATAAATGAAAGCCTCCTTATGACTCGGTTTGTATGTGTTGGGGTTGATCCAGTAAGGGGTGCGCCACCTGTTTTCCGCAAGGAGCGAGATGGTCGCACTGGCATCATCAAATGACCATGTACCCACCTGCCTGAAGCCGTAGCGTTCGAGGCAGCGGATCTGTTTCGGCGTTGAAAGCCCTGCATCCTGTCTGCGCTTCAATTTGTCGATCAGCATGGATGCCATGCCGCAGTTCTCCACGGTGTCCGGGAAGATGCCTCGCCTCTCCAAAAACTGGAGCTGCTTTTCCGTAGCCGGAGCCATTTCCCAGAGGAAGGACGGCTGATAGTTGGTCAAATCTTCCGCAGCGATGGAAAGGGCATACTGGAGCGGGTCAACCAGCTTTCGCTTCTTGCCGCGCATCTCGGACAGCTGTTTCGCCAGAGCCGACTCGCGCTCGGCCAGGATATCTCGCTCCGCCTGTTCCTCGGCCTCGATCAGGTCAAAGCCGTCTGCGTCATCCATCATGCGTTCATCGATCTTCTTTGCGATGGCCTCGTCCTTGGAGATGAGTGCAGAGGGACGGCAAAGGTCGTGACGCTCCGTCATCCATAAGAAATCAAGGAGCAGCAGTTCTGTCTTTCCGGGATAGAGCCGCATTCCCCGGCCTACCATTTGCTGATACAAGGAGCGGATTTTGGTAGGACGCAGCACTACGATGCAGTCCACCGCAGGGCAGTCCCAGCCTTCGGTCAGGAGCATGGAATTGCAGAGTACGTCATATTTCCCGGCTTCAAAATCTGCCAGTACTTCCGAGCGGTCATCAGAATTGCCGTTTACCTCCGCAGCCTTCAGTCCCACGGCGTTTAACATGGCGCAGAACTTTTGGCTTGTAGCGATCAGCGGAAGAAACACCACGGTCTTCCTGTCCTTGCAGTAGGCGAGCATTTCATGGGCGATCTGTTCCAGGTAAGGCTCCAATGCGCATCCGATCTCACCAGCGGCAAAGTCACCGCTCGACATGCCCACGTCCGAGATATTCAGTTCCAGCGGGATCATCTGTGCCTTGATGGGCGAGAGATACCCTTCCCGGATGGCATCGGTCATGCTGTATTCGTAGGCCTTGCTGTCAAAAAACTCGCCGAGGTTTTTCATGTCGCCTCTGTCAGGAGTGGCGGTCACGCCTAAGATGTTCGCCTCCGGGAAATGATCCAGCACACGCTTATAGCTGTCGGAGAGGCAGTGGTGCGCCTCGTCAACGATGATGTCCTGGAAGTAATCCTCCGGGAACTGTGCGAGCCTTTTCGGCTGGGCTAGGCTCTGAATCGAGCCAACCGTTACGGGGAGGAAGCTGCCAAGGGCTGAGGAGTCCGCCTTTTCCAGCACGGAGTCCAGCCCCGATGCCTCCTTCAGTTTGTCAGCCGCCTGTGTGAGAAGCTCCCCACGGTGCGCCATGATCAGGACGCGATGCCCCTTATCCACCTGGTTTTCCGTAACTGAAGAGAAAACAACCGTCTTGCCGCAGCCGGTGGGGAGTACCAGAAGCGTCTTCCGGTACCCCTCGTCCCATGCGGTAAGGATGGCCTGTTTCGCTTCAGCCTGATAAGGTCTGAGTTGAAACATCCGGCACCTCCTTAGTCAAACGGCAGCTCGTCAGCCGCGCCATCGGGGATCGTCATGAAGCCGTTTTCATCCACCTCAGGAGAAGCAGCGTCCGTATCCGGCGGCATGAGCGTCTCGTCATAGTCGTAGAAGCGGTCGACTTCGTTCTTTGTGCGGTCATCGCCGTTCCTGTCCTTGTACTCCACGAACTTGAAGCGGGCGCGTCCGCGCTGGTTTAAGACGTTGTTCCAGTTGGGCGTGAACTTCTCGCCGTGCTTTTTCTGGCCAATAGACCTGAAGAAAGCGGACATTTTCCACTCCGTCGTCCGATAAAGGAACAGGTCGCAGAAGACACGGGAGGTCTTGCCGTCCTCGCCGTAGACCTGAAGGGTGAGGGATGCTTTGTTGCAGGGAGGAAGGTTGGCACTCCCGGCGTGACGGGCACGCTCGAAGCCCACCACCTTGAACACATAGTCGCCGTCCGGCAGCACGGAAAATTCCCTGCCGTCATTCTCAATAGAGTCGTTCCAATCCATGCACATATCCTGTGCGTTATAGTTGTCAGCCATTGTTCTTATCCTCCGTATTTTCATTGGTGTTTGCGGTTGCCATAGCCTCGGTGATATCCTTCCAGTACTTCAAAACCCAGCCCGTGATGAACTTGTCCGGGATGTCCGTCAGTGCGGCTGCATCCTTGCAGTGCCCCTTGGACTTGATGAAGGCCAGCAGTTCGTCTGCTGTGAAAGGAGCGGTGAAGAGTTTCTCGTTCAGCACATCAATGGGAACTGGTGCGGGAGCCGCCGTGGTATAAAGGGAAGCGATGTTCTTGAAGTCCAGATCCACCACTTCCGGGAGCGTTGCCCTGGTTTTGGCATCCCATGCCGGGTGATGAGCGGTATAGATGACACGCTTGCCGCCCTGCGCCTTCTTGGTGTCGTTCTCAGACGTGACCACGAAGGTCTGGTAATTGCAGAAAAGCAGGTGGTCGCACCATTCCTTCAGGAGCGGAGCAGACTGCTTACTAAGCTTCATTTCCCATCTGTCGTAGGCTCCCATCTCGTCCGGCTGTTCGAACTTGCGCATCTTGGCGTGTGCCGTGATGACCACGTTGATCCCGGCGGCAATGCACAGGTCGCAGGCGGCAAGGAAACGGGCAAACTCCTCGGAAAGGTAGGTATAGCCCTTGCCGTAGCCGAAACTTTCGATAGAATTCTGCTTATACTTGTTGCAGATAAAGGTGGTGGCCAGCTGCTCCGCCCAGTCGGCGGTATCGATGACCAGCGTCTTACAGATGCCGGGAGTTGCCGCGACTTCCTTGATGATGGAGATCAGTTCCTCCCAGGTCTGCGGCTTTCCGATACGGCGTACGTCCATATGGGCTGTGCCTCCTTCCGTGTCGATGATGACCGGGTCGGGGTGTTTCGCAGCAAGGCTTGTTTTGCCGATGCCCTCCGGTCCGTAGATGACCGTCTTCTGGGCGCGGTCAATTTTCCCTTTCGTAATGTTCAGCATTTAAAAATCCTCCTGATTACTTGAGTGAGCAGTTGTTGTTCTGCTTCAGTGCCGTACCCGGCACAGCGGTTCCCTTCTTGACCAGAGCCTTGGTCTCGGTCTTTTTGACTTCGTAGCTGGTCTTGATGCATTCCGGATGCTCGTTCTCCCTGAGCCACTTCAGGGCTGCGGCGGCATCCGTGATCTCCAGCGGCTCGGACTTGCGGTAGGTGACAACGGCGATGCCAAGGTCTGTTTTTTCCCCGTCGCATTCCCGGTCAATAATCTTCATGAGCCGCTCGTCCTTCTTCTCCAGCTGCTTGCGCCGTTTACAGAGCCGTTCTTCCTCGGCCTTGATGGCGGCAGCCTCGGAGCGGGTGTTTATGACCAGCTTTGCCAGCCAGGTGAGGATAGATTTCTTCTCCATCCGGAGAGCCATGATCTGCTTTTCGATTGCATCGATGTCGCAGAGGATCTCGCCGGTCTCCGGGTCAAACTCAATCTCGTCCGTAAGGCGCATGATTTCCGCATTGATCTCGTAAAGCTTCAAGAGACGGCCTCCTTTCCGATTTCCCGGATGGCAAGCTCCTCCACGGAATCGCCGGGAACGATCACCGTGAGCTTTGTTTTGTCACCAAGCAGGAAGCGTAAGAATCTCTCCCTGACGGAAACCTGGCGGCAGGATACGATCCCGCCGTTGACAGGCTTCCTGGTGACGCTGATCTGAAGTTCGTGTTTCATAGCGTTACCTCGCTTTCTAATGGAATCCGCGAGGAAGCGTTATTGCCTCCTCGCTATACGGACATTCAGGTGGCGATTTGAGGGGGTGTTTGTCAGAAAAACTTCAAAAACTTTTTTCTGGCGGCAGCCACGGACTCCCGGATGGTCTTGATTTCCTTACCTTCTCGCCTCGCGATTTCCCGGAGCGGGATCTTGGCGGCGACCATCAGCATCCTGCGCTGCTGTGTTTGGGTGAGATGGGAGAAAGCTTCCTGGATGTGGGCGTTGCGCTCGTTTTCATCGGAGAACATGTTCTCCGTGAAATCGGGCGTGGAGAATGCCAGACCTTCGTAGGTGATGGCATCCAGTGAGATGCAGTGGCGGCGTTCCTTGCGGTCGCCGGATTCCTCTTCACGGCGGGAATCGATGACCAGGGCACCGATTTCTTCCGAAATCTCGACTTCCGTGGTCTCGCCGGTGACAAACTCATACGTCAGCTTCATAAAGAAAAACCTCCTTCTCGGTTTTGAATTCCGAGACGGAGGCTTCCTGATGATGCACGAACAGACCGGTTGGACAGTGCAGCCTGCGGATTTCTCCGTCTCGGTTGCAGCCATCCCTTCCGGTCGTTCAGGTTGCGATGTTAAATTGTCATTTCACAGCCCCGGTCACCTCTGCAGCGGTGGACTGTGGTAAGGACGAACACCCACACATCAAAACGGAGAAAATGTTCGTATTCGTGAAGAAAATATCGACTTTTCATCCGAGATGTGATAAAATAGATTGATTTTAGTGAATCATGGGTGTAGTGCGCCCTTTTCGCATTAGATTTTACTTTTATGGCGGAGTAAAGTCCTTCCGCAGGGTTTATGAAGGGTTTATGTAAAAGTTTAAGTTCCGGAGGTGCGGGGAGAATTGGATGAGCTGGTACTGGCTGTATATCTTTTAGAATTGAAGACCGCTTTTGAAGAAGCGATATCTGATCCGGATCTGCTGGAGCTTTTATATGATGGGGTGGCCGATCCATTAGGGCTGTTGAATCAGAATAAGCAGACGATATCGGTTTCGCCAGCGCAGGCAAGCCTTATCATGAATCGGAAAAAGTATGGAAATGCGCTGAAAGTAATCCGGAAGGGAGCCGGAAAAAAAGAGGTTAAGGATAGCATCGAGGTCTATTTCAAGAAAAAGGTAGTCCCAAGACTTCATAAGGAGAGGATTCCGGATCTTGTTGAGCATCTGCGAAGAATCGTAGAGCTTGACAGGGAAATAGCCGAAACAAAGAGAGCTGAGCTGGTTGCTCTGGCGGAGGAGAAGACTTTAGCAAAGTTTCTGGGATTTACTTATCTGTATGTGGTTTCGAGGGATAACGTTCAGCAGGAAATCAGGTTGAAGACGGCAGAAGAAATTGAGGAATACAAGAAACATCCGCTAAAGAAACTCGCTGTGCCTGACGAGGTGATTGAAGAAGAGAAAAAATACACAAATGCTCTTTTGAGTATTTACGCTCAACTGGAGAATAGAGCGGACTTTCAAGAATCCGAGTTATCAGCATTTACGGCTTATAGCAATCACTTTGCTGAGCAGAGAGAATACTATTATCTCGCTGAGGCTGTTCGCAGGGGAACCCGAGATGTTTATAAGGACGAGGTACAGTTCGCCGAACTAAAAGACGAAACCTACGAGGGCGTTAAGGAGGCATGGGAAGATCCTTATGACACGGGAATGGACAGGCTTCGAAAAGTGTTAAGGGAGGCAGCCCATACACCGGTTGATCGGTGCTGGCTCAGCAGGGATACGGACTGGATTGGAAATTCGCAGAAGAAGGGTGTGTGCCATTTTCTCGTGAAAGATGGCCGCCTGAAAGGATGGGTGAGAAATGACGACAGGAAAGCCGTTCAATAGCACTCTTGAAAATGCGCTGCGAGTTTTACTGCTTTTGAATGTGTGTGAAATGCCCAAAACCGCCGATTTGATATGTGCAGTAGATTTTATGACTCAGTATGGCAAGGAGTTTGGAATATCAGACAGGAACCTGAATGGAGAGAATCCCTATAAATTCAGCGAATTCATTTCAAAGCGTGAGCTTATATGGGAGGCGTTAAAATATCTGGTTCTTCATGAACTTGCACAACCGCTGAGCCTTGAAGATGGCATGGAATACATTATTACACCGCAAGGGGAAGGCTATTGTAATCTGCTCTCAAGCGAATACGCTGCCGAGTATTCTGCTGTAGCCAGACGGGCACTTGAAGTTGTAGGGAAATTTGATGAGAGAAAAATAATCTCTGCCATAAACCAATTATCGGCGGAGAGAGTTGAGGGATAAGTCGATGGAAAGGTTTTACATCAAACATATTACTGCTACAGGAGAAAAAGTAGAATTCTCTGAGGTGACTTTCCAGGATGGTGTCAACATTGTGTATGGTCCATCCAACTCGGGCAAATCCTATATCATCAAGAGCATCAATTTTATGTTTGCCGGAGACATCCCTTTTACCAAGCAGTCAACAGGGTACGATACGATTTCAATGCTGATGGAATCTACAGAGGGTCACGCCATTTCGATGACCAGAAAAATCGTGGACGGTAAAAGTGGCGAAACTGGCTCCGGAACGGTTGATGTTGTGAGCAATGTTCCGGAAATAGACAGTGGAGAATACAGCATATCAAAATTAGAATATAGCGATTTGCTATTGAGACTGTTCGGAATTCCGGAGCATCACTCGATTATAGCTACGGAGGACTTTGATGTGCAGAATCTTACGATTCGTCAGATGATGCACCTGTTTTACATTGATGAAGATTTCATTTTCCGAACGGGAACAGCCTTTGATGCACCGAAATACAAGAAAATAAATGCCAGCCTTGCAATCATTCGATTCTTCCTCACGGGCGATGATTTGATGGAAATGGTTCCTGCGGAGAGCAAGGAGGAACGAGAGCGAAAAGCAAATCAAAAAGCTGGTGTTATCTTTTATCTGAATCAAAAGATTTCAGATTTAACAAAAAGAAAAGCTGCTCTGGAAGAAAAGATGGCACAGGGACAGGATATTGATATTGAAGGGAAACTGGCCGATATCGTCATACGGGCGGAACAGGTCGAGGAACAGATATCCAAAGCATCAGCCGAAAGCCGAGCTTTAATGAAACAGATATACGATGTCAGTTCCAAACTGGAAGAGGCCAGGTTTTTACGAGAGCGTTACGATGCCCTTGGGTCACAATATCAATCTGATTTAAAAAGGCTGCGTTTTCTACAGGATGGTGAGCATAAAAAGAATGACATAACGAGAGCGGTTGTATGTCCATTCTGTAATCATGATATGTCTGATGTCCCTGAAGCTGAAGAATCGTATCTTGAGGCATCAGGGATAGAAATGTCAAAAATTGAATTTCAGCTGGAAGATCTGAAAAAAGTAAGATCACGGAATGAATCAAAAATACAGCAGCTGGAGTCAATGATTGAAGAATTGAACATCCAGAACGAAAAAATGGTGGCAATGATACAGAGGGAACTAAAACCTTATGCTGCTGAGTTGCGTGAACAGATTGAGACATACCAGACCATACTCGATACAAGAAAAGAACTCTATGCAATTGATTCAATGGCGGCTGAACTGAACACAGATGTATGGGAAAAGGAAAATGACGAAGAAAGCACAGTGCAGAAGTTCAGTGGGAGGAAAGTTATCTCCCAAGAAACATGGAAGGCATTAAGTGATGCTTTTAATCAAATGGTCAAGGATTGCGGGTATCCCAACCAGCCTGAATCAAGAATCAATATAGATACTGTAGATGCTGTTGTCGGATCGAAGTTTAAAAAGGATGAAGGAAAAGGATACAGAGCTTTTCTGAACACAATTATGCTTTTTAATTTGATGAAGCATCTTGAGAACCATGCGTTATATGCGCCGCATTTACTTGTGTTGGACTCTCCTATATTGTCTTTGAAGGAAAAGAAATACAAGATTTCGGAGAAGGAAAAAGCAACTCCAGGAATGAGAACTTCACTATTTCAGTACATTGTAAATCATTGCGGCAGCAATCAAATCATTATAGCCGAAAATGAGATTCCTGAGGATGTTTCGTATGACGGTGTTAAGATTCAGGAATTTACATTAGATCCTAATAGTGGCAGGTTCGGATTTTTGAAATCTGTAAGAGAGTGAACAACCATAGAAAGAATACTGCATTTGAGACAGGGAGCAAGGAATGGACAAACAGATCAGTTATAACAAGTTGTGGAAGCTGCTGATTGATCGCGGATTAAAAAGAACGGATTTAAAAACGGTTTGTGGAATCAGTTCGGCTTCAATAGCAAAACTTGGTAAAAACGAGAATCTTACAACCGGTGTTCTGACTAAAATCTGTAAAGGGCTGCAATGTGATATTTCAGACATTATGGAGATGGTAGATGTCACAGAAACCGCCCAGAAAGATTCTCAAAATGAATAAGTCCGTTTTATGGCACATGCCTTTTTGTAAAATGAATGGAAGGTAGTCTTAATCTGTATGAAATGAGGATGATTTAATATGGCGCGACAGGCACCTTTTACAGAGCATGAAGCGGTTTTGCTATTGGATGCTTTTCTCTGTTTTGAATCGGGTAAAAGTTCCAGAAAAGATGCCGTCAGAAAGTGTTCAGAAGAATTGAGACAGATGGCGAGAGCCAATGGTACGACAATCGATGATACATACAGGAACATAAACGGGATCACGTTTCAGATGGCAAGTATGGAATCAGCGTATCGCGGAAAGACCATCATGAAGCCCGCTACAAAGCTGTTCTCGCAGACGGTCGATAAATACAGAAATGACCGTCGGGAATATGAAAAAATATTGAGAGAGGCAAAGTCGATGTTGGAAAGCAGAAAGAACAATGAGGCAGAGTTTATGGCCTGGCTTTCAAAGAAAGTTTCGGCGGCACAGCTCTCTGAGTTATATATGACCTTTCAGGAAATCGAACAACAGGCCAAAAAGTCAAGAATTGTTGAGAAGTCTCTTTATGAAAATATAGATGCTGCTGTGTTTAAGAGGATCAGGAGCGATATCGAACGGAGCAGGGTTTTCAAGTTTACACATAAGAGACAGATGGGCAGGATCAACTCCTCTTTGAATTTCCTGATTCAGTATGCTCAGGAAGCAGAATCCCAGCAGGAGGAAGCAAAGGAGCCGATTGCTACTGAACTGCCAAAAACCGAAGACAATTCCGCTCCGGATGTAAAGCAAATCACACAGCCTACATCGAATGCTGGTGAAAAGAACGTAAACTTCCAAGCCATACCGAATATGGCATTTACCAAGCCGGTGGATTTTTCCTACTTTGGGGAATTGAAGGAAGAACGTTCATGGCGGACTCTTTATGCCGATTTGTGCGGCAAACTGCTTGAAGACTATCCAGATGTCTTTGACAAGATGCTTAAAGAAAGCATGACAGGTATAACAAAAGTCTGGCTTGTTGACGATAAACATACGGGGATGCTGGCGGCTCCCAAGAGAGTGGCTGGCAACTACTTTATAGAAACAAACCGCAGCGCATTAGACATCATTAAAAGTATTCGATGGATACTGGATCAATGCTCTGTGGATTATGAGAATGTAATAATCCGATACACACAGCAAGGCGAGGGTGAAAGGGCTACCGCCGTGGTCTCCTCGTCTCCTGAGAGAAAGTATAAGCGGGATGATAAGGAGGGATTCTATCAATGGATGCTACATGATCAGCATATGGCAGAAGCTTCCTGTCGCGGTTATGTATCTTCTATCCGTGGAGCAGAGAAATATGCTGTCGCACATAAGCTGGCAGAAACCAGGCTTTTTGGCGTTTCAGCAGAAGAAGCAAAAGCAACTGCCGATGCTCTGTTTACGGATGAGGAATTCATAGCGAAAAATGAAGAGCAGCATAACAGGTTCAGAGCAGCCATCACTAAGCTGCTTACATATCTGGGCGTGGACTGGGTTGTTCCCGGACGAACGGGAGGAACCAAAAGAAATCTCGTACAGTCGAAGAAGCAAAAACCGGATGTAGACACTTCGCCTTACGAGGCAGTACTTGCACAAAGCTTCCCGAGAGGATTCAGGCTTAATTCCTCAATTGAGATGAAGAAATTCCGCAGGTACTTTGAACAGGTCAACGGAACCGAGTTAGCCGAGGAAGCAGATTATATTGAAGGCGTTATTCGCAGCTGCGGCATTGAACACGAGGGAAGGATATATGCTCCAAGCACTATGCTGAGCGACGAGTTGCGCGACAAGCTGTTCTCTTACATTGACAGAACTTTTGACAGCGGAAAAAGCGTCATATATTTTGAGGCGTTGTTTAGGGAATTCTCAGAAGAATTTCTGGATCATAATATTTACGATGCTGATATGCTCAAGACCTACATTACGCATATGGCCGGTGACAGGTTCTTCATCGCAAGGAGCTATATGTCAATTGAGCAGCGCACATCAGCTGATCCGATAGAAGATGTCAGAACTTGTCTGAAAGAACAGGGTGTTCCGATTGCGGTGGATGAGTTATGCAAGACTCTGTCGCATATCCCTTCGGATCGGATAAGAACACTGCTCGGAACGAATGGGGAGTTTGTCAGAAACAGCAAAGGTGAATATTTTCATGTGGATTCTTTTTCCGTCACGGATGAAGAACTGGAAAATATCTCTGGGCTTATTGAAACGGAAATCGAGGATCACGTATTTGTTAGCGGCAATGAGCTATACGACGCCATAAAGCGCAAGTATCCATACATTTATGAGAGGAATGCGATTTTCTCGGTTATTGGATGGAGAGATGCTTTGAAGTATCGGCTTGGAGACAAGTTCTCATTTGTCGGAAATATCATAAGTAGCAAGGATCGGGAACTGTCGATGAGCGATGTGTTTGAGAACTACGGGAAAACACATGGAAGCTTCACCTTCCAGGAGCTTTTGACATTTGCAGAGAATATTGGTTCCACGATTTACTTCGATGCTCTTTACCAGAGCGCGGCAAGGGTAAGCATGGACAAGTTTGTAAGCAGGGACAGGGTAAGCTTTCAGGTAAAAGAGACAGATCGGATATTAGACCGGTTCTGCACCTCTGACTATCTGGCCTTGCCTCAAATTACGGATTTTGGAATTTTCCCGGAGGCTTCTTATCCTTGGACACCTTTTCTGCTTGAGCATTACCTCGCGTTCCACAGCGAGCGGTATTACCTGATGCATGGTGGCTACAACAGAAAAGTTGTTGTAGGCGCAATGGTCAGGAAGAGAAAGCAGTACGAAAGTTTTGACGACTTAGTGACAGATATTCTTGCGGAAAGTGATGCGCCGCTTCAGAAGAAGGCTGCCCTGAATTACCTTTCCGATAACGGATATATTGCTCGGCGTTCGTATACAGGCATTGAGGCATTGCTCATCAATGCACGGGCAAAGAGGAACATGAAGGAGAAATAATGCTATGTACTCATATAGCTGGGATGCAGAAACAGGAGGACTATTGCTAAACAGTTCTCAATTGAACTTTAGCAAGGAACCGCGACCTGTTTACTACAAAGAGTTGGACATATTGGGCTTTGATCAATACTGGCAATATGAACGGAATGATACGTATCCGTACATGTGGGCAGAAGCCAACAATTATTATTATCGCGGACGTCTCGTTGCGAAAACGAAGGGAGGATCAATCTATACAGCTCCGGAAATCATCTTGGTAGATGAGCCTGAAGCAAATGGGATGCCCCTGCGATTTGTAGACATTCCGGCAATGGTGGAGAAAAACCGAGATCTCCTTGAAAAACTCGTACAGGACACGATTAAGAAGATTTACAACACATATGTGGAATATCGGGACAAGGTGGACGTTTTCTATGTGGCCTTCAGCGGAGGAAAGGACAGCATTGTCGCCTTTGACCTTGTTCAGAGAGCCTTGCCTCATAATAAAATCAAGGTTCTCTTTGGCGATACAGGAATGGAGTTTCCGGATACATATGATGTTGTCAATAAAACGGAAGAACTTTGCAAAGCTGAAGGAATAGATTTTTTAAGGTCAAGAAGTGATTTTGAGCCTGAGTATACATGGAAGAAATTTGGACCTCCGGCTCAGACCATGAGGTGGTGCTGCAGCGTCCATAAAACTGCGCCACAGATTATAAAGCTCAGAGAATATACTGAAAACCCTCATTTTCGTGGCATGGCATTTACGGGAATTAGAGGTGATGAGAGTGCGTCACGCAGTGAATATGATGATGTGAGCCTTGGAGAAAAAATCCGCGGCCAATATAGCTGCCATCCGATATTAGAGTGGAACTCCGCTGAACTCTTTCTATACATTTACGAGAGAGAATTGATAATTAATGAAGCTTATAAAAAGGGAAATAGCCGTGCTGGTTGTCTGGTGTGCCCTTTGGCAACATCAAAAAATATGTTCTTTAAGGAGCAGGCTTACTCTACGAGTACTGACAATGAGAGAACAACCACTACTTTCAATGACATAATTCTTGACACAACCGCAAAAGAATTATCTTCACAAGCGGCAATAGAAGAATTTATGAACATTGGAGGTTGGAAGGCAAGGCGAAGTGGAAAAGAACTTTCCTTTGCTAAAGAATACAGTATCGAGTCCTATGAAAAAGGAGTCTTATCCATTAGGCTGCTTCATCAGCAGACAGATTGGAAGGAATGGTTAAAAACCATTGGTGAGATAAACTACCTTGAGAATGGAAATGTCGAAATAATTTATGAAGGAAAGCCGTATCTGCTAACTGTTGAGCCGACAGAGGACGAGACGGTATTCACAGTCAATATAGGCAGTAACACCAAAAGAGACATTTATTTTATGTCTGCATTAAAGACGGTGTTTAGGAAATCTGCTTATTGTATAGGATGTAAAGTCTGCGAAGCAAATTGTCCAAATGGCTTTATTCATATGCAGGATGGCATCGTTAAGATAGATGAACGGTGTGTAAAGTGTAGAAAATGTCATGATGTATTTCATGGTTGCCTGGTCGCTAATTCAATGAGACTGCCGAAAGGAGAAAGAAAGATGGGAAGCATCGACCGCTATGGAAATATGGGAATAGAGTATTCATGGGTAATTGAATACTTTAAAAAGAAAGATGATTTCTGGGATTCACCTCATGATCTCGGAAAGAACATGGTTAAGAACTTACGAGCCTTCCTGAATGATAGTGAGGTTACTGTGAAAGGGAAATTTGCATCATTTGGGGAAACGGTAAGCCGTGTTGGCGTAGAAACTCCTGAGGCATGGGCTTTGCTTGTCTGCAATCTTGCATATACTTCCGAGTTCAATTGGTGGATTAAGAATATTGAACCTTCATATTCTTACACGCCTGATGAAATCTTGTCTATGCTTGACGATACAATGAGTCAGAATTCCAGGTCGCACATAGTATCAGCTTATAAGAACATTTTCATTTCTAATACGATTCTTGGAAATGAAATTGGTCTTGGAGTATGTGATTACGAGATTAAGGGTAATAAGCGGTACTGGAATACTGTGGTCAGATCATCGTGGAGTAATCCAGATCCGACAGTCATCTTATATTCTCTTTATAAGTTTGCAGAGGCATGCGGGGATTATTACCAGTTTACATTAAGCCGTCTTCTTGACAAGGATGTGGAAAGTGATGGAGTAAGCCCTGCTGAAATTTTCTGCCTTGAGAGAGGAACGATGGAAAAGATACTTACCGGACTGAACATTAATCACCCGGACTTCATTACTGCTCAGTTCAATCTGGACTTGGACACAATTACACTTAACGCCGAGAAAACATCAGCTGATGTGCTTGCGTTATTTTAAGGAGGGTTACATCGATGTTGGAGAATTACCGTCATTATTTTGATATTGATCCGGATTATTTCCCGGCTGTAAATGAAGCCGTTATTAACAGCAAGCCGGATATGTGGAAGAAGTTCTTCCCTCACGATACATTCGTGAAGCTGGTTAAGAATACCGTGAGCGTCCTGGATCGGAAGCAGAAGCTTTCAATCTGGGTTGAAGGTGCGTATGGAACAGGAAAATCTCATGCGGTACTCACCCTTAAGAAACTGCTGGATGCGGATGATGCCGATACGAAGGAATACTTCGAAAAGTATGGGATGGACAACGATTTGTACAACAACCTTCAACGCATTAAAAACAGCGGTAAGGTGCTGACCGTTCATCGTTACGGTTCTTCCAACATTCATGGTGATAACGATCTTGTCCTCGCAATTCAGGAGAGCATTGAAAAAGCGTTTGAACTTGCGGGACTTGAGAACAAAGGAAGGGACTCCCTGAAGGATTCCGTAATCCGCTATCTTTCGGATGCAGAGAACAAGCAGAGCTTTAATGTTTATGTGAAGGGAAGCTATGCGGATCTCTTTGGTGGCGATGATGTTGATGCTATCGTTGAAAAGCTCCGCACTTATCAGGACAATGCGCTCCATACGCTTATGGAGAAAATTTTCAAGGTGGCACGTGAACGTCAGATTCGCGCATTTTCCATGACTGCGAGCGATCTGGCCGATTGGATTCGGGAAACCATCCATGTGAATGAGCTTAAGGCTATCGTGTTTATATGGGACGAGTTTACGGAGTATTTTTACAACAACAGCAGAAATCTGACTGGGTTTCAGGAATTGTGTGAACTGAGCGAGACGGAGCCGTTCTACTTCATCCTGGTGACGCATGTCAGCTCGGGTCTTTTCCATGAGGGAGACAAGGATTTTATCAAGCTGAATGGGCGTTTTGTCAATCCGCATAGCCTGATAAGCCTTCCTGAGAATATTGCATTCCAGCTGATGGGAGCTGCGATGGAGAAAAATCAGGATGAGGCCGTTCTTGCCGATTGGGAGGATGTCGCTGACGACCTTGCTGATCGCACAAAAGAATCGAGAAAAATAGTCAAGGGCATTGCCAATATCAAGGATAAGGAAATGCTTGATATTTTGCCGATCCATCCGTATACGGCACTGCTTCTTAAGCACATCTCTTCTGCATTTGATTCCAACCAGAGGAGTATGTTTGATTTCATTAAAAATGACCGGGGTGATGAAATAAAGGGATTCCAGTGGTTTATAGATAACTATGGACCGGAAGACGACAATCCGCTTTTGACAATAGATATGCTTTGGGAATTCTTCTATGACAAAGGAAGAGATTTTCTTGCGCATGACATCAGAACGGTTCTTGATTATTTCACACGCAGCGGAAACCAGAGGCTTGAATCGGATGAGAAGCGTATTCTGAAGACGGTTCTCCTTCTACAGGCTATTTCTCAGCATGCTGGAGATACAGTAGAACTCTTCATTCCAAACGAGAAGAATGTGGATCACGCTTTCGAGGGCTCTGATCTGGATGGCGGTGCTGCCGGACGGTGTGCAGAGAAGCTTGTGCGTGACAAGGTTTTGTTCAAGAAACAGCTTGGAAATGGAAAGTTCCAGTACAATGCTTATGTCAATGAGGTGAGCGGTGCGGAGCTTGATAAGTTCAAGGAGGATATTGACCGGAAGACCACATCTGCTTTGATAACAGAGCAGTTATCCGACAGAACAACTGTTACAGATGCTATCACTCTCGGCGGGGCACTTAAGCTTCGCTATGAACTGAAGTATGTTTCTTCCAGTGATTTTGACCAGACCATCAGGACATTGAGAAACAGAGAGGCAGAGTTTGAAAATAGGATTCCTGCGGTCGTATGCTTTGCCAAAAATGATGTGGAAGCTACGGCACTTTCCAAGAAGATTCAGGATGCCTTAAAAGACGGATCATTCCACATGGTCTTTATTGATACCACAATCAATCCGTTTGGACAGGACGGTTATACATCCTATCGCAACGAGATGGCACAGTCCATGTATCAGCAGGGCAAAGACAATACCCTTGCTGCCCAGTATTCAAATAATGCGAAGGATGCTCTGAAAAAATGGAAGACAAGAATCGCAAACGGTGAGTTTATCGTTTACACAGAGAAAAAGCCTGATGGTGAGCGTGCCACTTCAATGGATATTCTCATGTCTGTTTTACAGGCAATAAATAAGGACAAGTTTCCGGATTGCCTCGAAGCTGCTTACAGCGTTATGCCAACCATGTATGCACCATCTAATCTTAAGCTTGGTGTGGAGTGTGGCGTAAACAGAAGTACAAGGCAAGCGTTCTCTTCCGGAAACGTCAACACGAAGCTGGAGACAGCATTGAAAGAGGCGTGGGATGATCCTAAATATTGGGAGACACATCCTAACATCCTTATTTCGAGAATCAAAATCGAGGTCGATAAGGCTATCTCTGAGGCTTTTGATTCAGATGGAAGAATTTCTATAAGGACAATCTACGGGTTGCTGCAGGGGAAGCCCTACGGCTTTATGCCATGTAACCTTTCCGCATTCATTCTTGGCTTTGTCCTTAAAGAATATACAGAGGGAGCATACAGCTGGAGCGATGGAATTACCAATGATCCCCTGAATCTGGATAAACTCAAGGAAATGGTAGCAGAGATCATAAACCTTCAGATTACGCCTAATTCTCGCTATAAGGATAAGTATATCGTTGCCATGACGCCTGAAGAAAAGGCGTTCAACGAGGCGACTTCTGTTGCCTTTGGTATCCCGCTGAATCTCTGCACATCTATCGAGCAGACCAGGGAGCGGATCCGCAATAAGATGAAGGAATACTCGTTCCCGATTTGGACGATCAAAGAGATTATTTCGGACAGGGAATTAAAGACGGAGCCGTCAGTTATTAACGAGTTGATTGATGATTTCTGCGGAATTGCCAACAGCAATAACCTCGGAGGTGCCAGAACGGACAATACGATTGCTCTGGACATTGGCAAGATCTGCATGAGGAACGAGCATTCGGCGCAGGATTTGAAGAGCCTTCTTTCGAAGGAAAACTGCACGGCTGGCATGAAGAAATATCTTGAGAACTTTGAGGACGGGGAACTTGTCAGGCTTGCCGATGAGGTTGGCGACAACGGACAGTATATTAATGTGCTTCGTTCCAAGTTTGATGCGGATGCAGCAAACTGGGTATGGAACGTGGATACTGCACAGCAGAAAATCCGGGAAGTGATTCTTGAGTACAAAATCATTGTCGAGAGCAATAAGGTCATAGCCAAGAATATCTCGTTCGTAAACACCATTAAGGAGTGGTGCGACAAGTGTAATTACATCCGTATTTCCTTTGCGTTGGCCAAGAATCATTTCGGTGATATCGAGCCGCTTATGGAGATGCTTCACTCCATGAAGAAATCGGGAACACTGCTTGATTCACAAAAGCAGAAATTCCTTGATCTTCTGTCGGTAAACAAGGAGGCTTTCAATCAGTTTTACAACAATCAGGAGGACTTGTTTAAGACAGTATGCGCATTTTACCTTGATGGCTTCACAGACGAGGAAGTCAAAGGACTATACAAAACAATCCCTGTGGGCACCTTTACGATGGATAAGGCGGCCTATACCAATACGGTAGATGCGAAAGCCAAGGAATATCGCAGTTCTCTGGGCAATGAGCAGCTTAAGAAGCTGTGGAATGAAAAAACAAAATCCACATCTCCGAGAGACTGGTCAAGGAAGCATCTGATGCCGATTTTATGCCTGATACCGGATAACGAAGTTCAGCAGGCAAGGGCTGCTTTTGGCACCCTTAACAAAAACCACCCTGATGGGACGGCCATTGAGAAAGCAAAGGAATACCTCGAAAAGGCTACCTTCTACCGCCTTCTGGATGATCAGGCGGCATTGGACAAGATTTTCACCGAGAGCATTATAAAAAGTTTCTCCGTTATGCTGACTGATGTAGAGGAGGTTAAGCACTTCCTTGACAGCCGCATTTCCACAGATCCCTATGACTGGTTTGGTCTCCCGGAGGTGGACAAGAAACTGCAGCAGATGGCCGAGGCAAAATATAACCAGGGTGGATCAGCGAAGGCTCTTGAGAAAATCGACAACATGGACGTTGCGGACGTGAAGCGTTATCTGAAAGAACTGATCAAGGACAACATGACTGTCGGCATGGAGATTATCAAGGGTAATTGAGGTGACAGCTAATGGATTTTGATGGATGCAAAAAGAAAATAGACAGGTATTTATCTAAGGATAATGTGCAGCCGCTGATAGTGGATGTCCAGAATCAAAAGGATTGGAATGCCGTAATGACGCATTACAATGTTGGCTCCAATAAAGTGATTAAGACTTCCGACTATTGCAAGCAGGACGAGCTTCCCCAGATAGATGCGCTGTTTCATGATTTGGAAACGAATCCGGGAACCTTCTTTGTCACCGGATTAAGTTCCTATCTGAAACTTTATGGAGAACAGGAATTAAAGAAGGTCATTGGAGAAATCCTATCCATGACTACCGTTGGTCATACTGTGATCGTCACGTTCCAGTGCAAGCAGTATCTGGATTTTAAAGATCCCAGATTGCAGCCGAGGATTGCTATTTTGGAAGGTGAAGCCCAAAGTGTGCCGGAAATATTCTTTGGTGCGCCAGGACTGTCCATCAGAGGGATGCAGACCATCAAGGGCATGAATGCATTTGCCGGTGCCGTGGAGAGCACGTCATCAGAAAAGCTTTTGCTGGTGACCAAAAAGAAGAAAGAGGACTTTCCCAAGGCATTATATAAGATAGTCAGTATGAGCAAGGCGTATGATGCGCTGGTTCAGAAGGATCCTAAAACCACGCAATTAAGTGAATCTATCGGGACGGAAGAACAGTGGAATTATGCGCTGGAACTGTTTGAGAACAGAAACGGTTGGATAAGCGTAATTGATTATACCTTCGGAAATCATTTGACGCTGGAAGTCTATGCGCCGAATTATCGCACCATGACAGCAGAGCGGCTCTGGCTTTATTACGTTGGACTCAAATTGTTTGGTGCGAAGAATAACTGGTGTCTTAACTACGCAGCATCTAAGTCTAATGGACTTAGGGATTTGGTATCAAATATTTACCGGGGTATTCTCGACAAGAATGTAAAGGATAGCGACTTCTGGGAATGCTATGAAAGCAGGAAGAACCTGATCTTGCAGATTGGCAATCATTCTAATGAGGTTACATCCTACTGCAAAGTCGTGTCGGCAAAAGGGAAAAGCGCAATCTTCTATCTGACAGATAATTCTGACCAGGAGAAAGAAAAAATATTTGAGCTTCTGGATCAGTATGGGGAAAGCTATAAGCGTGAGGAATTGACAAATATTCTTGAAAAGGTATATCCGGATCTGTACGCATACCTTCAGCCGTACCGCTTTAAGAACGAGTTGCTGGATAAATACTTTCAGGACTATAAGTACCAGAAAATTATCAATAAGGTCTTCCCGGAATTCGAGGAGATTGTCCTGGAGCAGGCAGAGAAGCGTGAATACAATCTGCTTCTTGCACCACGCTCCTCATGTCTGGAAAAGCTGAATACAAGCTCCTCTCTGTTGTACTTCATGGATGCAATGGGAGTGGAATACCTCGGGTACATTTCTGCTGTATGCCGGGAACTTCAGCTGAACACGAAAATCACTGTGTGCCGATGCGAGCTGCCGTCCATAACATCAAGGAATAAGGAATTTCTTGAATTGTGGCCAGATGACAAGGTTGTATCGATAAAGGATATCGATGAAATCAAGCACCACGGAAAGTTTGACTACGATTATTACAGCAACTCAAAACTGCCGCTCCATCTGATGAAGGAGATGGAGACAATCCGTGGAACTCTGGAAAAAATTCGTAACAAGTTGATTGGTGGGACATGTTCCTGTGCTGTTATGATCGCTGACCACGGAGCGAGCAGACTTGCCGTGCTGCATGATACTGAGAATGTATGGGAAATGGCAGAGAAAGGACAGCATTCAGGTCGTTGCTGCCCTAAGAGCGATGTGGATGTCCAGCCCGACTATGCGACTGACGCAGGAGACTTCTGGGCACTTGCAAACTATGATCGCTTTAAGGGAAGTAGAAAAGCCAATGTTGAAGTGCATGGCGGAGCTACCCTTGAGGAAATCTGTGTTCCGATTATAGAGATAACCTATTCAGATGGAAAACCTGAAGTTCACCTGATGCGTGCTGATTCGGATGCTGTTGACTTCACAGGAACCTTGGAGATTGAGGTGAGCTTCCGAAAGAAAGCGGCCATCAAGATATTTATGACCGCTGAACTTCCGGACGTGAACATCAGGATATCCGGGAAAACCTATGAGGCGGATTCTCTTGGAAATGGCTTTTATCGCGTGGATATGCCTGACCTTAAGAAACCGGGAACATATTTTGTTGATGTATATTCAGGTGACAATATCGCAGCAGAAAATCTGACGCTTGTAGTGAAGCGGGAAGGTCAGCGAGAAAAAGACCTGCTGTAGGAGGAATGATTTATGGACAACAAGCTTCGGGAATGCTTCGAAGATATGGTGGTATATAAGGATTTGAAGAAGAGCAACTTCTTCTCATCCCTTGGATTACCGTCTTTTCTGAGGGACTGGGTTCTCAAAAAATTTGAGGACGATGAAGGAAACTATGATGCTCAGGAAGTTGCAGAATTTATTCAGACTTATATGCCCAAAAAGGAAGACTGGATCAGCATTAAAAACCGCATTATTTATGAGAATGAGCGGGTAAAGATACTGACCAAGGTCGGGATAGATATAGACATAAAGACAGGGGATATTTCATTCTCCCTGCCTAATTTCGGGCTGACCAATAAGGAGACTATCATAGAGACTCCTGTATGGGAACAGTATAAGGATGAGCTTACAAACGGACAGGAGACTTGGGGAATTATCGAGCTTGGCTACAGGCTTCCCGATGATACAGCCAAGCCTAAGATTCCTGGAAAAATCAAGATGACAGGATTCACAAACTTCTGCCCTTACGCAGCAGACCTTGATTATTACAAGGATGTGCGAGCGGAATTTGATGTGTCTGAGTGGATTGATGTCCTGTTGGGAGCTATGGACTACAATGCTGCCGGGTACAAAGACGAGAATGAAAAACTTGCGATGCTTACCAGGTTGCTGCCATTCCTTGAGAAGCGTTTGAACCTTCTTGAACTTGCTCCAAAAGGAACAGGAAAGTCATACGTTTTTGGAAACGTAAGCAAGTATGGATTGCTGACGGACGGCGGCAAGATTGCCCGTGCAAAGATGTTTTATGACACAAGCAGAAGAACGCCTGGATTTATCATTGGTCACGATTATGTGGCGATTGACGAGGTCAAACTCGTTACGTTCAATGATATAAGCGAAATGCGTTCTATCATGCAGGGTTACATGGAGAGAGGCCGGTTTAATATCGGCGGCTATGAAGGAGAATCCTTTGCTGGTGTCGTTCTACTTGGAAACATCTCAGTCGAGAATATGGACGAGTACACCAGTATGTTTTCGGAATTACCTACCCTGTTCCAGGAGAGTGCGCTGGTCGACCGAATTCATGGGTTCATTAAAGGCTGGGATATTCCAGAAATGAAGGATAACCTAAAGGTTTCCGGCTGGGCGTTAAACTCTGAATATTTCTGCACGGTGCTTCATATGCTTAGAGATGATGCCAGCTATAGGGCTATCGTAGATCAGATAGTCGAGGTGTCGGAAAATGCTTATGTCCGTCATACCGAGGCAGTGAAGCGTATCGCTACGGGATATCTGAAGCTCCTGTTCCCTCATGTGCGTACTGCCGATGATGTTGATTTAAAACTGTTTAATCGCTATTGCTTAAGACCGGCGGTGAACATGAGGAAGATTATTTGGAGGCAGCTTTCCATCCTTGATGCAGAATACAAGAACGATGATAAGCAAATGCCGACATTTACTGTAAAGGAACCACAGGATGAAGCATGAGTGTGTAATATGCGGCAAACGTGAGCTTGATAAAGACACGGTGGGTATCAACAAAAAGCTGCTTGGTACGGAGATACAGAACTTTTACTGTATGGATTGTCTGGCAGATTATCTTGAATGCACGGTAGATGAACTGCTGGATAAGATTGAAGAGTTTAAAGCGGAAGGCTGCAAATTGTTTGTATAGGGTATGGCCATGAAACAGTATGTTTATGCGGATAATGCCGCAACCACAAAAATGGATAAAGTCGCATACGATGCCATGACACCATTCCTGCTTGATGAGTATGGGAATGCGTCTCAGCCATATGCATTTGCACGAGAACCAAAAAAGGCATTGCAGGAGGCAAGGGAAATCATTGCTTCCTGCATAGGTGCCATGCCAAATGAAATTTATTTCACATCAGGCGGGACTGAAAGCGATAACTGGGTGATAAAGGCGGCTTCAAATACTAATGGAATAAAAAGCCGGATTGTAACATCTGCCTTTGAACATCATGCGGTACTTCATTCATGTGTAGCATTGGAAAGAGAAAACCATAGGGTTTCCTATGTCCTTCCGTCTGCTGAGGGAGAAGTACTGCCGGGTACTCTCAAAGCACAACTTGATTCAGAGGTGGCACTCGTCTCGGTGATGATGGTCAATAATGAGGTGGGAACCATTCAGCCTATTGAGGAACTATGTGAGTTGGCTCATGCAAAGGGAGCCTTGTTCCACACGGATGCCGTGCAGGCTGTTGGGCATATGGATATCAATGTCCGAGATTTGAATATCGACTACCTTTCCGCATCCGCGCATAAATTTAATGGAATGAAAGGATGCGGTTTCCTTTTTATGAAGAATGGCTGTGAATTGACAGCATATGCAGATGGAGGCTCTCAAGAAAAAGGCTATCGCGCTGGAACAGAGAACGTGGCAGGAATAATTGCTATGGCAGCGGCTCTCAAAAACAACTGCGATCACCTGAAAGAAAACCGTCGGCATATACTTCAATTAGAGGATGCACTGCTCTCGAAGCTAACTGGAACAGGGATAGCATATACGAGAAACGGCGGAAAAAATACTCTGCCAGGAATCATAAGCCTTTCGTTTCCGCATGCAGATGGGGAGGCTATATTACATCGGATGGATTTGATGGGAGTTTGTATTTCCACCGGCTCCGCATGTAACAGCCAGGATACAGAAGTTTCACACGTTCTAAAGGCAATAGGTCTGGATGAAGATCTTGCAAAGGGGACGATTCGTATTTCTCTTGGCAAATACAACACGATGGACGACATTGATAAGATCGTGAGGGGATTGCAAAAGATACTGGGATAGCACCTTTTAATTATCCCCTGCACTTTTCAATTATTCCCTACACTTTTTAATTATCCTCACGGCAGAGGGGAAAGGAGGACACGGCTCATGACAGGCCTTGCGGCAGCGCATCAGACCGCTTACCGGAATAGCAGCTACAGGCTGCACAGGACAGCCGAAAGAAAAGCAGGATACGGTCGCTTTTCCGTCCGTTCCTGTCCTGAAATAAACATATATCCTCGTAGCAAAGACAGCGTCTTTATTGACTTCGCCTGTGGTACGGGCGGATTTCTTGTGTGTGCCTTGGAACATTTACGCAAACAAGTAAAGAATATTGAAGATGAAGCCAAACTGCAAACATCGGTATTAGGTGTGGAGAAAAAACCTTTACCCCATATGCTTTGCACAACGAATATGATTTTGCACAATATTGATAACCCTCAAATTAAGCATGATAACTCTTTGAGTTATCCTGTAAAAGACATTAAAGCAAGGGATAAAGTGGATATTATCTTGACCAATCCGCCTTTTGGTGGCATTGAAGAGGACGGAATTGAGGACAATTTCCCTGCAAACTATAAGACAAAGGAAACGGCAGACTTGTTTTTAGTATTACTGATGTACAAACTGAAGCAGACTGGCAGAGCGGCAATTGTTCTTCCGGACGGATTTTTGTTTGGTGAAGGGGTCAAAACCGCTATTAAGGAAAAACTGCTTAGCGAGTTTAACCTCCATACGATTGTCCGGCTTCCTAATGGTGTTTTCGCTCCCTATACCGGCATTAACACAAACTTGCTGTTCCTGGAGCGTGGAATAACACAGGAAATCTGGTTTTATGAGCATCAGCTTCCGGAAGGATATAAGAACTACACAAAGACGAAGCCAATTAAGCTGGATGAGTTTGAAGCGGAAAAGGCATGGTGGAATGCCCGGAAAGAAACTGAATGTGTATGGAAAGTTAGTATCGATGAGGTTAAGGCCCGAGGGTATAATCTTGATTTCAAAAATCCTTCTACGCAGTTAGAGCAAAGCATTCCTTCTCCGGAAGAGGTAATCAGAAAAACATCCGATTGTCTCACCAGGAGCAGACAAATTCTGTTGGAAATAGAGGAGTTGTTAAAATGAAAAAGCTATCTTTTCCAACAGTGAAATTGGGAAACTTTATTCGTGAAGTAAAAGAAAAAGTAAAAAGCTCAGGCCTTTTTCAAGATGATTTTACTGTTTACGGAGTGACAAATACAGACGGTATTACCGTTACAAATAACAAAGCAAGTGATGATTTGGGCAACTATACCATTTTAAGAGAAAATCAGTTCGTTTATAATCCGTATCGAGTAAATGTTGGATCCATTGGATTATCTTCACCAGGTACTTTTGGCGCTGTAAGCCCTGCCTATGTCGTGTTTGAAACTAATAAGCAGATTAACAATGAGTTTTTACTGTATTACCTGAAAAGCTCGTTAGGGACCAATTTAATCAAATGGTATGGGGACCGTGGCGGTGTGCGTTCTGCATTGCGGTTTTCCGATTTAAAAAAGATTGATTTTCCCGATATTACCTTAGAACAGCAAAATAAGCTTCTGATAAAAATAAAAAAGCTCGATGAATTGCTCTGTGAACTGGATATAAACTTATCTATTGATAAGATAGAAGTCCTTCGGCAATCCATTTTGCAACAAGCAGTGGAAGGAAAGCTCTGTGAACAGGACCCCAATGATGAGCCAGCCAGTGTACTTTTAGAAAAAATCAAAGCTGAAAAAGAACGTTTAATTGCCGAGAAAAAAATTAAAAAGCAGAAGCAACTGCCTCCGATTAGCAATGATGAAAAACCATTTGCTCTGCCGAAAGGTTGGGAGTGGTGTAGGTTAGGAGAAATTTGCCAATTTGTTGGCGGCTTTGCATATAAGAGCAATCGATACTCAAAGAGGAGCAACAATCTTGTTATTAGACTTGGAAATGTAAAAAATGACAAATTGCTTACAGAAACAAATCCAGTATACATTGATGACTTCTACGCTAATGAAACTGACCAGTATAAGATAAATATTGGTGATATCTTGGTAACAATGACTGGAACCCGAGGAAAACGAGATTATTTCTATTCGCATTGTATAACGGTTGATGATTTATCTTCCTATAATTTGTTTTTAAATCAGCGTGTAGGGTGCCTTAGAAGTATTGCACCTATTCATCCAGCCTATCTTGTCAAATTTTTAAAAAGTCAAACAATTTTGGACTATATTTTTGCTACGGAAACGGGAACAGCAAATCAAGGTAATATTGGGTCAGGAAATATAATGATGATACCATTGCCGATTGCTCCATTAAAGGAGCAGAGAAGGATTGTTGAAAAAATTGATGCATTATTTTTGCAGTGTGATAAATTTGAGCATAGTATTTTTGATGCTCAAATATATTCTGCACAACTTATGGAAGCGGTCTTGCAGGAAGCGTTTAGCGTACAAGAAGTTGAAAAACCTGCACAGGTTATTGAATTTCAGACGAATCAGACAGCACCAGAAACCGAATTGTTGGCTGCCGCCCGTGGCAAAATGGGCGAAGTTACATGGCAAAGGATTGTAGAAGAAGCTATGAAGCTCGCAAGCGAGGAAAATTGATGGACTGGAAAAGACGTAATCAAATAACAAAATTAGTCGATGGAATTTTAGATTGTAATGTCTTAAATCGACCACCGGTGGAACTATTTGATGATATAATGGAATATCGTGGCATAAAATTTAAAGAGCTTGACGAAAATGATGAGGAATTTTGTGGTGTCTATATTGTAATTGGGGAAAGCAAAATTATTTTTGTAAACTCTAATCTTTACGAGCCACGCAAGAATTTTACTATAGCTCATGAACTTGGACATCATTTTCTAGCTCATCCGTTAGAGGATGGAGCAATTATTTGTAACAAAGACACTATATTTGGAAGCAATAAGCCGGAATCAGAAAAAGAAGCGGATTATTTTGCTGCCTGCTTGCTTATGCCATTAAAATTGATGAAACAAAAGAAAGCAGAATGGGATAAAAACTACATTCAACAGGTGAATTTGTTTAATGCTACTGATACACAGGCAAAAACGGAAGAATTAATAAGATATTTAAGCAAATACTTTCGAGTTTCAAAAGAAGCAATGAGTATTCGGCTTAAAGAATTGAAAATGATATGAAAAGTGCCAAGGGAAGAAATATAGGCTTTTCCTATTTATGTAGTTTGGGTAGTTCGATAATTTCCAAAAGAGAGTATGAAAAAAAGTCTGTAAATTGAGATCTTCTATGATAAGTTAAT
>ENA-ORUW01000498-ORUW01000498.1-human-gut-metagenome-genome-assembly--contig:-NODE-498-length-38732-cov-5.863097_pt1 | contig 38732 bp, 43 predicted proteins | sample MGYA00242088_ERZ509227 | MGnify/ENA primary metagenome ERZ509227 (study PRJEB26280, sample SAMEA2338816) | human gut metagenome | biome: human gut; feature: human-associated habitat; material: faeces... | reverse complement strand
CGCCCATTAAAGCGGCACGCGAGCTGGGTTCAGAACGTCGTGAGACAGTTCGGTCTATATCCGGTATACGCGCAAGAGATTTGAACGGAGTCTTCCTTAGTACGAGAGGACCGGGAAGAGGGAACCTCCAGTGTACGGGTTATCGCGCCAGCGGTAAACGCCCGGTAGCTGTGTTCCAAGCGGATAAGTGCTGAAAGCATATAAGTACGAAGCCCACCGTAAGATAAGATCTCTCATAGCACAAGCTAGTAAGTCTCCTGGCAGAATACCAGGTTGATAGGTCAGAGATGTAAGTATGGCAACATATTCAGTCGACTGATACTAATCGGACGAGGGCTTTTCCTAAAAACGGTAGTTGGTGTGCAGTGCCGGTGCAGGCTTGCGATTAGCAAGACTGGCAGGGCACGGAACATTACATAAGCGCCGTTGTGACTGTAGCGAAAGCGGAAGTCACGAAGCAATCTATGATTGCCCAGGCGCAAAAATACCAAAAAGGATTGTTGATTACGAAGTTTATAATCATTATGCAATTTTGAGTGCGCAAGCGAAGAATTCGCTGGTGTCCAAGAGTAAGGAAACCACCCGTTCCCATCCCGAACACGGTCGTAAAGACTTACTTCAGTGAAAATACTTGGCGGGCCACCGCCTGGGAAGATAACCCGATGCCAGCACCTATTTTAAGAGGTTGAATTTACAAAAGTAAGTTCAACCTTTTTTACATGAGGAACCCACTCCCTCTCACAAAATGATATTCAATGTTTTGTTCGCCAGAGTCTTCCCTAACACGCTCGTAATGACTCATTGTGGTATATAACATTCATCCTCCCTTTTTCTGTTTGTAATCAAATCCTCCTCTCTGGTTTGTCTAATCCATATTTAAGCAAGCTGTTTTTCAGCTCCTAATCTAGCATAAATAGTGCATTGGGACCTCACCCCCACCCCCTCAGCACAAGGCATACAGACTCACTCATCCTCACTTCGTTGCGGTGGTTCGCTTTGTATCCTAATTTAGGAGTGGGAGGAAGAAATACGCAAGAAGAGCATTATACTAAATAAATCTTGATTTTAAAATTTTAGTCCCGTATAATCCGTGTAATAAATCTTGGAAGGATAAAATAATGAATCAAGAAGAAATTCTCAATGAGCATGAGAAAGCTATTCTAAGTATGCTGCAATCACATAATAAGGAGGAGCTTGCTGAAATTTTAAAGATAAGTTCTCATTCACTCCAATCTCATATTTCGAAGTTTGAGCGCTTAGGTTTGTGGAGTGAATTTAAGAATCTCTTTAAAACTAAGGTAAAATAACTTGTTTTAAAGAAATTTGCACAAATGTGTTAGTGTGGTTTAAATGCCTGCACTGCCTTCCCGTTTAATTTTATTCAAGACATTTTTGCTGCCGTCTATTGATTTTGCGTAGTTTACGGTGAAGTCTATTGCCTCATTATCCCGAGCAATTGCCTCTTTTAACCCGACCATTTCTTCCAGCGTATGATTTTCTAACCCTGTTGTATCAGGTGAATTTAGATATTTTTTAAAAAGTTTTTGAGAGTTATAGTCAAAGCCGGGCAAGCCTTTGTAGAGTGCAAACCATTTGTAAAACTGATGGAGCATGTAATAAGGTTCAATTTCGCCGTCGCGTAAGATAAACATCGGCTTGCTCTTGAAAGAAAATCCGCTGTCTGTGAAAATATTTATATAAAAAGCTTCTGAACCGCAAAGCTCGCAGACAAGTCCTTCATCTTCGCCGATTAGTGATAGAATTTTGTCTGCATTGGGAAGTTTTACGACTTTTGTTCCATGAGTTTTTATATATTCAAGAAGCATATATGGATTGTTTTTTACTCCTGAAACTATTTCACTTACAGAATTTAAGACAATTTCTTTGTTTTTTTCGGTTTCGGCATTAAGTGTCAAAGTTACATTAGATGCAAGAACTGTTTTTGATGTTTTGTTTGCAGAACTTGTTTCTAGATGTTTTCCAAGCTTTTTTGTAAGAATTTTTTCTTGCAGTGCTAATATGCTGTAAATAAATTTTTTCAGAATATTCATATCAGAATTATATACTATTTTAAGTAAATTGCCTTCCTGTGAACAGTGTATATTAAATTTGTATAAAGATTGTAAAAGATACACTTGCTTTTTGATTTTATTTATTTTATAATATAATTGTGAAATAATTCACGAATAAATTTTGACACTTACACATTTATTATAGAACAGGCAGCATCAATGCGCAAGCATAAATGGCCTGCCGCAAAGGAGAAATAAGATGACAACAAAAAGCAAAAAAAACGTTGAAACCTTAGAAAAGACTCTCAACAAGTCTACTCTGGTTGACAGCGCTGAACAATTGGAATTGCTTATCGAAAGAGCTAAAAAAGCTCAAAAGATTTTTGCAACATTTACTCAAGAACAAGTTGATGCAATCTTCAAAGCAGCTGCTACTGCTGCAGACAAAGCCCGTATTCCTTTAGCAAGAATGGCTCACGAAGAAACCGGAATGGGCGTTTTGGAAGATAAAATTATCAAAAACCACTTCGCATCAGAATACATTTACAACAAACACAAAAATGCTAAAACCTGTGGAATTATCAAAGAAGACAAAGCTAACGGAATTAAAGTTGTTGCAGAACCTCTCGGAGTTATTGCGGGTATCGTTCCGACAACTAACCCGACTTCAACAGCTATTTTCAAATCCTTAATCGCTTTGAAAACAAGAAACGCAATCATCTTCTCACCACACCCGAGAGCAACAAAATGTACAATCGAAGCTGCTAAAATCGTTTTGGAAGCTGCTGTTAAAGCCGGCGCTCCGGAAGATATTATCGGCTGGATTGATGTTCCGTCAATCGACCTGTCAAACCAATTGATGAAGCACCCGAACATCGCTTGTATCTTAGCAACAGGCGGCCCGGGAATGGTTAAAGCAGCTTACTCATCAGGCAACCCAGCTTTAGGTGTAGGCCCTGGTAACGCTGCTGCTGTTATTGACGAAACTGCTGATATTAAAATGGCTGTTTCTTCAATCATTATGTCAAAAACTTTTGATAATGGTATGATTTGTGCTTCAGAACAATCAGTTGTTGTTGTCGATGAAGTTTATGAAGAAGTTAAAAAAGAATTCATTTACAGAGGTGCATATCTTTTAAGCCCTGCTGATGAAAAGAAAATGATTGACCTTCCGTTCATCGACCCGAAACGTGGAACAGCTCACCCTGACATTGTTGGTCAAAGCGCTCATAGAATTGCTGAACTTTCAGGTTTCAAAGTTCCTCAAACTGCTAAAATTCTTCTTGCAGAAAGACCTTCAGTAGATTGGGAAGACCCGTTCTCAAGAGAAAAATTATCACCGATTTTGACAATGTACAAAGCTAAAGACTTTGAAGAAGCAACTGAAATGACTTATGAACTTGTATCAAAAGGCGGCGCAGGCCACACTGCTGACCTTTATACAGATACAAGAAGCCAGGAAAGAGTAGACAAATTTGCAGAAAGAATGCCTGCTTGCCGTGTATTAATCAACTCACCTTCAGCTCAGGGCGGTATCGGCGACTTGTACAACTTCAAACTTGAACCGTCACTTTCACTTGGATGCGGTTCCTGGGGCAAAAACGCTGTATCAGGCAACATCGGTGTTGAAAACTTATTGAACTACAAAACAGTTGCTGAAAGGAGAGAAAATATGCTTTGGTTCAAAGTTCCGCCAAAAGTTTACTTCAAAAGAGGCGCTGTTGACTTGGCTCTTCGTGAACTTCAAGGTAAAAAACGTGCATTTATCGTTACAGACAGATTCTTGTTCAACTCCGGTGCTGTTGACAGTATCGTCGAAGTATTGGATGAAATCGGCATAGACCACCAAATCTTCTTTGATGTAAAACCGGATCCGACTTTATCTACAATTAATCAAGCATTAGACATCATCAGACCGTACGAACCGGATGTAATTATTTCACTCGGCGGCGGCTCTCCGATGGACGCTGCAAAAATTATGTGGTTAATGTACGAACAGCCTGAAACAGACTTCTCTGATATTTCAATGAGATTTATGGATATCAGAAAGAGAATTTGTTCAATTCCTGAATTGGGTAAAAAAGCTACAATGGTTGCTATCCCGACAACTTCAGGTACAGGTTCGGAAGTTACACCGTTTGCAATCATCACTGACGATGAAACTCACGTAAAATATGCAATTGCTGATTACGCTTTAACTCCGAATATGGCAATCATTGACCCGAACTTCGTGGACGGTATGCCGAAAGGTTTGACTGCTGCATCTGGTATTGACGCTTTGGTTCACTCTATTGAAGCTTATGTTTCAGCAATGGCAACAAACTTTACAAATTCAAATGCTTTAGAAGCTACAAAACTTGTATTCAGATACCTTGAACGCTCTTGGAAAGAAGGTGCAAACGATCCTATCGCAAGAGAAAAAATGCACTATGCTGCAACAATCGCCGGTATGGCATTTGCAAACTCTTTCTTGGGACTTTGCCACTCAATGGCTCACAAACTTGGTGCAACATTTAACGTACCTCACGGTGTAGCTAACGCATTGTTAATCAGACAGGTAATCAAATACAACGCTGTTGATTGTCCGAAAAAACAATGTATCTTCCCGCAATACAAATTCCCGAATGCAAAATCTAAATACGCTCAAATTGCTGACGAATTAGGTCTTGGCGGAAAGAATGACGATGAAAAAGTTGAATTGTTAATTTCAGCAATCGACAAGTTGATGAAAGCTGTAAATCTTCCGAATTCAATTAAAGACTTCGGCGTAACAGAAGCTGAATTCAACGAAAAATTAGACCATATGGTAGAACTTGCATTCGACGACCAGTGCACAGGTGCAAACCCGGCTTATCCGTTGATGGAAGATATCAAAGCAATCTACCAGGATGCTTTTGAAGGTATCGTAAGAGATTATTACGAAACTAAGTAAAATTGCTTGAGAAAATTGAAAGAACCGCCGGAAATGGCGGTTCTTTTTTGTTTAAAATTTCAGGGAATTAATTAACCTTTGTTGTCTATAAGCTTTTAGTTCATATTTAACTTTCATTTTTCCAATTCCAATTTTTGCAAGTGTTGAATACTTAAACTCATCAAATTTCAATTTAGGATACATTTTAATCATGTTGTAAATATTTTGGCTTATAAACTCATGATAAAAGGGTGTTTTCACTGCAAATTCATTCCATTTTGATTTCATTGAATGCAAGCAATCAAATCTGTTAGGGTTTGGTCCTACAAAATGTACAATTTTTGGATTTTTCATTGCCTTGTATTCAAAATAGTTGTATGGTTCGCAATAGTTATACTCTTGCGGCAGCATCAATTTACGAGAACTACATATGACATTTAGAACATCCTGGTCTGCACATTTGACATTTTTACCATTTGTTTCTACATAATTTTTAATTTTATTAAAAACTTGTTCCTCTCTCCAAGAATTACAATTAAACAAAATAACACCTGAATTAAAGTAACCGGTTTCCGCATTGCAAACTGTTGCTATATAATTGTCTTTTAAATCAGTGAGAAATAATTCCTTAAGTGAAGACAAAACCATTGTATCAGAATCAAGATATAAAACTTTTTCACAGTCAGGACATAATTCCGGAATTTTTGTTCTAAACCAGGCCGCTGTTGTTACCCAGTTTACAGAAGGATAGTTCTTAAATTCTTCCCGATTGACTTTTACAAATCTGATATTGCATTTTTTATAATTTTTAATCCATTCAAATTTTCGCAGTGCGTTATTGGATAGGCCTGAATGGAGTATAATAAATTCAAATTTTTCATCCTCTGAATTTTCTAAAATGCTTAGCATTGAAACAATTGTAATTCCAACATAATTTTCATCAGGTGCGTATGCAATTCTAAGAATATTCATAAAATCTCCTTTTTTAAATAATTCTACATGAGATTTTATTGGTTTTTTACTGAAAATAATCCAGTAAAACTATGTTGTTATGTCCAGTAAAATTGATAAATGACTGAAGAGGAATTCTATATTCATCTTGGAAATCGCATAAAATTTTTGCGTGAAAAATCTCATCTTACGCAGGAAAAACTTGCGGAAAAATCCGGTATAAGTCTCGATTACCTCGGCAAAATCGAGGTTAGTATAAATAAACCCGGACTGAAAACAATTTTTAAACTTGCTCAAGCTCTCTCTTGTGATGTAAAGGATTTGTTCGACTTCTAGCAAAAAAAAATTTTAGGAGTTTTTATATATCAGGAGAATTTCATGACAATTAAAGTTAATAAATATGTAATGTTTTTTAATAAAATACACCCCCGCAAAAAGTTTGTAAACTCCCATATAACAAGGCTTAAATCCTATAATGCCGATGTTCCGATTTATCAGAAAACTCTTAAAAATGGCTCAACAGCTCTTTCAATTTCAATCCCTGATTATAAAGGGGGCAAGCTTGATGAGTTTATTATTGTTAATAAAGACGGTACTTACATCGAAAAAAATACACAAAAAATTTCCAATAAGTTAAATTTTTTATGTGATAAAATAACAAGGTTTTGCGAGAAGGACGGCTGGATACAAAGTTCGTTTATGCAAAGCAAATTTTTCCACAATAAAAAACTTGAAGAAGTTGCTAAAAGAGAAATTACAAAGGATAACAAAGTAAATATTTGGGTTCGTTCTGTTGCCGGGCGCAAATCTGAATTCCCGCAGACAAAAATTGCCGGAAAGCTTCACCCTGCTGTTATGTCAAAATCAATAGACCAAAACGGGGATACAATTTACCGTGAAAATTATTTGACCAGATAATTGTTTTGTTTGAGAGATGAAATTCAGGATTTTTGGGAGAAAATATTTTAAAATTCCCAAACGCCTTCTTGACATTACGCCATGTCTTTTTTATTATAAAGAAACGAGGACGGCGACATGGCCAAGTGGTAAGGCAGAAGCCTGCAAAGCTTTTACCCCCGGTTCGAATCCGGGTGTCGCCTTTTTTATTTTAAGGGGTATTTTAAGGACATAAAAGGTAAAAAGTATGATTAAAAAGTTTTTTATATCAGCATTGTTATTACTAAGTTTGTCAGCAGGGGCTGTTTATGCGCAATTTGCAGATAATTTAAAGTTTGATGGTTATATTTCAGATAATGCAAATATTCTTCGAGAAGAAGCAAAAGAAAATATTAATCTTACTTTGGATGATTTAAACAAAAAAACATCTGCTGCAATTGCTATTGCTACTTTCCCTTCAATTGAAGGCAATAACATTGAACAAGTCAGTGAATATATTTTAAATACATATAAAATCGGCGATGATGAAAAGAAAAATGGTATAGTAATTTCTATAGCTATGGAAGAACGCAATATTAATGTATTTCTCGGAGACGCTTACCAGGATAAAACTGATACTGAAATTATCAGAAATTTGATTAATGATAATATAATCCCATATTTTGCTAAGGAAGATTATGAAGGCGGAGTAATCCGTGGAACATATACCCTTGCTGACGAAGTCGCAAAAATGAATAAAAAACGAATTAAGCATTTTGGTAAATTGCCTAAAAAACTAAACCAACAGGGGAAGCAAGATTTCAATAAAAACTGGTTTTGGTTGCTTTTATTACCAGCTGGTGCTGTATTAGGATGGCTTATAGCAATGCTGGTTAAATCAGAAAAGTCTGAAAATTAATCTTGACATGATAATATATGTTTTGTAGTATAGTGTAGGGAATAAATCAGGAAATTTCAATGGGAAAAATTTTTGGTATAAGTGATAATACCGTATCAACAATAGATAAAGTTTTTAAAAGCGTTGAAATTCCGAAACCGAAAGTAACAAGTTTAAAAGTTCAGAAACCTAATAATGAAACAGATAAGTTTGTTTCAAAACAAAAACAAAACATTCCTAACGCTTTTGTTAAAATGCGAAATGGATTTGGAAAACTGATGAGTTCTCTAAGGCATTCCAAAAATCATTCTTGAAAACAGAATAAAGTCAGGCGATTAGCAAGGACTCCGCTTTTCGATTAAGTATCAAAAAGAAGGAGGGACGGTAGCGCAAGCAACCAACAAGCTAGAAGTCTTTGATAATAGAATAAAGTTGGGCGATTAGCAAGGACTCCGCTTTTCGATTAAGTATCGAAAAGAAGGAGGGTGGTAGCGTAAGCTACCAACAAGCTAGAAGTCTTTGATAATAGAATTAAGCCTGGGCGATTAGCGCAGTTGGTAGCGCATCACATTGACGTTGTGAGGGTCACGTGTTCGAGTCACGTATCGCCCAGTTTTTCGTAGAATGCCGCGCGAATTGTTATTGTTGTCGACTCTCACGATTGTTTGTTCGTCACTCACAAACAATCCGTGTTCTACCCTTTCGGGTATCCTGATGCGTACGGCTCGTGTTTCTCGCCTACGCCTCAAGCGAGTCACGTATCGCCCAGTTACTTTTTCTTTGCTAAAAAGAAAAAGTAACGAAAAAGAAAAGATTAAATTGGAGAGGTGTTCGTTTGTATTTTGGTATTCTGGTGTTTTTGGTGAGATTTTTTAATGATTAGAGTTTTTGTGCTAAGATTATTTTATGTTTAGAAAGATTAACCAAAACGATAAAGATTTTTATATAAATTCAGTCAAAGCTTTTTACAGCTCTGACGCGGTTCTTCATTCAATCCCCGAATCTTATATTACAAAAACTTTTGATGAATTGATGGCGTCAGATGTTTATGCAGAGTGCTATATTATAGAAAAAGAGGGCGAACGTGCGGGATATGCACTTCTTGCAAAAACCTTTTCACAAGAAGCCGGCGGAATAGTTGTCTGGCTTGAGGAAATTTATATTTTGCCGGAATTTCGTTCTTGCGGACTTGGCGGTAAGTTTTTGAGATTTCTTAAAGAAAATATGAAAGCCTCGCGCTTGAGACTTGAACTTTGTCCTTCAAATAGCAGGGCGTGCGATGTTTATAAACGACACGATTTTGAAATTCTAAATTATAACCAAATGATTTACGAGAAAAAGGAGCCTTAAAAAGCTCCTTTTAAATTTTTCATTTAAGTTAAATTTTTACAAACATTTATCCTGAAACGGACTTTTCACTTCTCACTTTTCACAAGAAAAATTCTAGAACCTTTTGCCTGATTATACATTCTGAAAATATTTTTCAATATCTTCATCTGAAATCATTTCGGTCGCTGCAACCAGAATTTTTGTTTCATCTAGTCTTATGCCGCCCAAAATTCCTGCTGATTTTAATGTGCTTAGTGTTTTATCAGAATTCGGAACTTCAATCACAAATTCGTTAAAGAAATTCTTGTTTAAGGTGCGAATTCCTTTTTGTGAAAGTTTTTCAGACAATTTGTGAGCCTGTTTTGTACTCAAATAGCCTGCCTGCTTAAATCCGTTTTCACCGAGCAGACTTAAATAAACTGTTGCGCAAAGTCCGATTAAAGCCTGATTTGAACAGATGTTGCTGGTTGATTTTTCGCGTTTTATGTGCTGTTCGCGGGTTTGAATTGTCAGACAGAACGCCTGATTTCCGTCAGCGTCAACTGTTCGCCCTGCAAGACGCCCAGGGAGCTGACGCATAAATTTTTCACGGCAGGCAATAAAACCGGCATGCGGTCCGCCGAATTCCTGCGGAATTCCGAGCGTCTGAATATCACCCACAACAATGTCTGCGCCGTATTCTGACGGCGGTTTGAGAATTGAGAGGGTTGAAATGTCAGTGCAAACAATTGAAAGTGTCTCAACCGGTTTTACATCAATTATTTCACCGTAATAATCCGGTGTTTGCACCAAAACACATGCAAAATCAGCGGTGTTTTCTGGTATATTTTCAAAATACTCAATCTCAATTCCGTTTGCCCAGGCGTAAGTGTCAATTACTTTTTTGTACTCGGGATTAAGATTTTTTGAAACAAGAGCTTTTGATTTTCTTGAAATTCGTCGTGCCATCAAAATCGCTTCGGCACAAGCAGTTCCGCCGTCGTAAACTGTGGCGTTTGAAATATCCATTCCTGTAAGACGCGAAATCATCGTCTGGAATTCGTACATAATTTGCAAAGTTCCCTGCGAAATCTCAGCCTGATATGGCGTGTAAGCGGTTAGAAATTCAAACCGCTGAGCAATTTGGCTTATGCACGCGGGAATGAATTTGTTATAAACTCCACCGCCTAAAAAGCTTATATAATCAGTTTTATTTTTGTTTGCAAGGCTTTTTACAACCTTTTGCGTTTCCATTTCGCTTAAGGCTTTGGGCAAATTCAGATTTGCCATCCGCGCCTCCTGCGGAATCTGGCTGAACAAATCTTCGACTCTTTTCAAGCCGATTGCATCAAGCATTTCGGACTTTGTTTTGTCATTATGTACTAAAAAATTCTTCATTATTCCAATTCTTCTTTGTAATCTTCGTATTCCATTAAATCGCTTAATTCAGCGTCACTGCCGGTTCTTTCTACTTTTACCAGCCACCCTTTTTCGTAGCAGTCTTCGTTCAAAGTTTCGGGCGCGTCAACAATGCCGCTGTTAACTTCAACAATCTTGCCGCTGATTGGCATGTAAATTTCGCTTGCGGCTTTTACGGATTCGATTGTTGCAAAGGTTTCGCCTTTTTTGAACTCAACACCGGTTTCCGGAAGCTCCAAAAATACAATGTCGCCGAGCTGTTCAACCGCGTAATCGGTCAAACCTACTGTATAAATCCCATCTTCTTCTTCGTAAATAAATTCGTGAGATTTTGAACATAAAATTTTTTCAGTGATACTCATTTTTTCTCCTATGTATTTAAATTTTTACAATATTTCTTTTTGTTATGAAAGGTCGCTTAACTATTTTTGCATCGTGTAATTTTTCTCTTATCATAACCTGAACAGTTGCGCCAATGCAAGCGCTTTCAGTATTTTTAATGTAAGCGAGTGCAATATTTGCATTTAGAACAGGTGAAATCCCGCCGCTTGTGACAACTCCGGCTTTTTCGCCATTCATATAAACTTCATATCCGTGGCGGGCAATGTTTTTGTCCTGCATAATAAGTCCGACAAGTTTTTTGTCAGTGCCGTTTTTTATTTGGCTCATAATTATGTCTTTGCCGTTGTAATCTGCTGTTTTATCTTTTGGGATTGACCATGAAAGTCCGGCTTCGACCGGCGTTGTGTTTTCGTCCAAATCATTGCCGTAAAGATGAAGTGCGGCTTCTAATCTTAGCGTATCTCTTGCGCCAAGCCCGATTGGTTTAATTCCGAAAGGTTTGCCGTATTCAAGAATTTTGTCAAAAAGTTCTTCGCTGAATTCATTTTCTACAAGAAGTTCAAATCCGTCTTCGCCTGTGTAGCCGGTGCGTGAGGCGAGAAGTTTTATCCCTGCGGCTTTTGCAGGACGGATTGTGAAAGAATTTTGGTTTGTATTAAGCCCCATTGTTTGCAAAAGTTCGGCGGCTTTCGGCCCTTGAACGGCAAGAAGTGAAAAGTTGTGTGACTGGTTGTCGATTTTGACGTCAAAGCCTTTTGAATTTCTCACCATCCAGTTTAAGTCTTCGTCAATTCTTGACGCGTTGCAAATTATTAGATATTCCAGAAGTCCGAGTTTATAAATAATTAAATCGTCAATCAAACCGCCTTTTTCATTCGGAAGCTGGCAATAAACGGCTTTTTCATAAGCCAATTTCGAAATATCCTGCGGCACTATTTTGTTTAAGAACTCAAGAGAATCTTTTCCTGAAACAAACACTTCGCCCATATGCGAAACATCAAAAAGTCCGACGTTTTCGCGTACTGTTTTGTGTTCCTCAATAATTGATGTATATTGAACCGGCATGTGCCAGCCTGCAAAGTCCACCATTCTGGCGCCCAATTGAATATGTTTGTCGTGTAAAAAAGTCTCTTTTGTCATAGTATCCCCCTTGAGATAATTGTCGTCTTAAGATTAAAGAATGTCAATATATTTGTACATATTACATATTGTTTAAAACGTTGTTATAATAATCCAATAAACAATTAATATTTATTTGTTAGAAATTTAAATAATAAAAAAGCTTTCGGAATTCCGAAAGCTTTTTTGAACAGATTAACGTTTTGAGAATTGGAAACGTTTTCTTGCACGTTTACGTCCGTATTTTTTACGTTCTTTAACGCGCGGGTCACGTGTTAACAATCCTTCTAAACGAAGTACGTTTCTGTATTCTTCGTTTGATTTTACAAGCGCTCTTGAAATACCATGTCTGATTGCGCCGCATTGAGCAACGATTCCACCGCCCACTGCTTTTACGCGTACATCGTATTTTTCCTGGTTGTCAGTCAATACAAGCGGTCTGTAAACTAACATTTCGATAGCAGGTCTGTTACCGATATATTCTTTCAAAGTTTTACCGTTAACAAAAATTCTGCCTTTGCCTTTAACCAATTTCACCACTGCGATAGAGGTTTTTCTGCGGCCTGTTGCCATAATTTCTTCTGCCATTATTTAGCCTCCTTTTCCAACACGATGGGTTTTTGAGCTGCGTGCGGATGTTCGCTGCCTGCATAGATTTTTAGTTTAGTTAACTGCTGTGCACCAAGCGTGTTATGCGGTAACATGCCTTTAACTGCTTTTTCTATTGCAAGTGTTGCGTCTTTTTCCATTAATTCTTTAAAGCTTGCGCTTTTCAATCCGCCCGGGTAGCCGGTGTGGTGTAAATAAATTTTATCAGTTTCTTTTTTGCCTGTTACACGAATTTTGTCTGCGTTGATTACAACAACGAAATCGCCTGTATCAACATTAGGTGTGTATTCAGGTTTGTTTTTGCCTCTTAAGATGTCAGCAATTCTAACTGCCAAACGTCCGAGAATTTCGCCGTCTGCATCAATCAGATACCACTTTCTTTCAACTTCTAGAGGTTTTGCTGAATAAGTCTTCATGCTAATGTCTCCATTTATTAATTTTAGTATTGTACTTCTAGTAAGGTCAGCCCGTAGGGGCTGGCTGTTTGTCCCGCTTTGCGGCGGTCTTTTGCTTCCAGAACATTTTTCATATGTTCCGGAGGCAGGTTATGCCCTTCTATTTCTAAAAGGGTTCCGACAATTGTTCTTACCATATTATATAGAAACCTATTTCCTATAATATCAATAACAACCCTGTCGTCTCCAAGTTGTTTACACTCGGCTTTTTCGATAAAACAGACTGTGCTTGGGTTTAGCGTTCCGGAGCTTTTAAAACTTGAAAAATCATGTTCTCCCAGAAGATAATTCAGAGATTTTTGCATTCTTTTAATATTGATTTCATACTTCACTCTTGGCAAATCCCCATCAAACGCATCTTTGTTTCGCCTGTTAATAAATTCATAGCGATAATATCTGCGTTTGGCTGACTTTTGCGCGTGAAATCCTTCATCAACAACTTCCAAGTCTCTGACTGAGATGTCTGGAGGAAGGATTTCATTTACCGAATAGACGAACTTTGAAGCAACAATATGTTTGTCTGTTCTGAAATGAAATACCTGTCCTTTTGAATTGACACCTTTATCAGTTCTGCCGGAAAAGACTGTTTTTATCGGTCTTTTATTTGTTTCGGTGATTTTATCACCTGTCACTGTGCAAATTGCTTTTTCTAAAATCCCTTGTATAGTCGGCTTGTCTATTTCGACGCCATTTTCAAACTGGATTTGGCTGCCATAATAGTTCTTGCCGATGTAGCGGACTTTTAAAGCGTATTTCATATTTGGCTTACACCAATTGGATTAAAGCCATTTCTGAAGCGTCGCCGCGGCGGGGCGGTAAACGGAAAATTCTTGTATATCCGCCTTTACGGTCAGAGTATTGTTTTGAGATTATTACAAATAATTTTCTTAACACTGTTTGAGGTGCTAATTTTTTATCTGCAACTGGTGCTTCAAATACTTCACCGGTTGTCAAATCCATGAATTTGCCGGTTTCTTTATTGTAGATGTGTCTTGCTGCCTGGCGGATAGCATGAAGGTCGCCTTTTTTTGCAAGTGTGATAATTTCTTCAGCGTATGGTCTCAAAGCTTTTGCGCGAGCCATAGTTGTTTTGATTTCACCGTGCACAAAAAGTTCAGTCGCTAATGAGCGCAAAAGAGCATCTCTTTGGTCTTTTGCTTTGCCAAGCGTATGTTTTTTTGTCATGTGTCTCATTGTTTTGTCCTTTATAGTTTTTGTAATTATTATTGTTTATTTTGGTGAAAAGTGAAAGGTGAAAAGTCCTTATCATAAGCTTTGCCTAGAAATGTTTTTTATGTTCTTATCAATTCACTTTTATATTTAACCGGCTGTTGGAAAATCCGTTAGCCGATTTCTTCTTCGATTTCCGGGTTTGGAGCAAGGTCTAAACCGAAATGGTGAAGTCTTTCGATTACTTCGTCAGAAGATTTCTTGCCGAAGTTTTTGATATTCAGCAAATCGTGTTCTGATTTCTTAAGCAATTCTGCCATTGAATTGATGCTTGCGCGTTTAAGGCAGTTGTATGCTCTTACAGAAAGTTCAAGTTCTTCAATTGTCATTGAAGGAACACTTGCATCATCTTGTGAAGCTTCTTCTACGTTGATAGAAGGTGCAATCACCGGCTGGCCTGTGATTGCTGATATTTGCATAAAGTGGTCAATTAAGAGGTTTGAAGCTTGGCTTAAAGCTGTTGTTACTTCAATTGAACCGTTTGACCAGATTTCAAGAGTCAATTTATCGAAATCGATTGAATCGCCTACACGGGTGTTTTCAACGTTGTAGCTTACGCGTTTGATAGGCATAAATGTTGCGTCAATCGGCAATACATCGATTGATGCGCCTTTTGATTCTCTTGGAACATCGTTTGCGATGTAGCCTTTGCCGGTTTCAACGATTACGTCAGCGTGGAAGCTGCCGCCATCTGCTACTGTACAGATTAACCAGTCCGGGTTAACTACTTTAACGCCAGCCGGAAGCTGGATATCGCTTGCAAGAACTGCGCCCGGGCGGTCTATATCTATTCTTAAGTGTTGAGCTTCTTTAGAATCGGTTTTTACCACAAGGCCTTTAAGGTTCAACATTACGTCGATAACATCTTCTAATACACCCGGAATTGCAGTGTATTCGTGCGTAATCCCTTCAATTCTTGCGGAAGTAACTGCTGTTCCTTCCAGGCTTGAAAGCAATACACGTCTCAAAGAGTTTCCGATTGTTGTTCCGAAACCTTTTTCCAACGGTTCAATTACGAATTTCCCGTATTGTGAGCCGTCTGAACTTGTTGTGGTATTAACGCATTTGATTTTTAATTCCATGTTTTAATCTCCTAGTTTAAAATTAACTATTGTGGATTTCTCCGTTTGAATTTGTTCTAAATTGCTGAGCTTTACGCTTGCTTTAAGCCTGCGTGTGCTACTTAGAATAGAATTCGATTACGAGGTGTTCTTTGATTTCCGGATCTAATTCTTCTCTTTCAGGTATTCTGTCGAATGTGATTTTCAAAGCTTCTTTGTCAATCGTCATCCAGGCAGGCGCACAAGCCATATCTATCATTTCAGTTACTGATTTTAAGAAAGCTGTGCTTTTTGATTTGATAGTGATTACATCGCCTGCTTTTACGAGGTAAGACGGAATATCAACTTTTTTGCCGTTTACAAGAACATGACCGTGGTTAACAATTTGTCTTGTCTGTTTGCGGGTGATACCCAAACCTGCTCTGAATAAAATGTTATCCAATCTTGATTCCAAAAGCTGTAATAAGATTGTACCAGTTACACCTTTTCTTCTTGCTGCTTCATTGTAGTATTTTGCGAATTGTTTTTCGCTTACCAAATATGTGAATCTGATTTTTTGTTTTTCAGCAAGGTGGATTGCGTATTCAGAAGGTTTTTTTCTTACTGCACCGTGCTGGCCTGATGCTGTTTGGCGCATTGACGATGTTAATTTTCTGTTTGATAAATCTTTAACTTTTTTATTTCTGAATAATTTGTTTGATGGTCCTGTATATTTTGCCATTTGTATTTTCTCCTTTTGTTGTGCGGGGCGTCTATGGTTTGCGCTTTTGGCTTGAACGCAAGCCCCCGCGGTTCTATTTTTGTTTTTTTACTAATTAACTTCTTCCGCCTATCACATTAGAGATTTTTCATTCTGTTTGCTTTTGTTTCAATCCCAACGGCGGTATCGTTATCTTCTATTACTGCTCGTTTCACTTTAGAGCAACGATTTAGGACTCACTCCGGCTACGCAGATTAAACTCTGCGTTTTTTAGGTGGACGACATCCGTTGTGCGGAATAGGTGTTACGTCCTTAATCAAAGTGATTTCAAGTCCTGCAGCCTGAATTGCTCTGATAGCTGTTTCACGGCCTGAACCCGGTCCTTTGATATGAACTTCTACTTTTTTCATGCCTTGGTCAATTGATTTTTTTGCAACCAATTCTGCTGCAGATTGTGCTGCAAACGGGGTGCCTTTTCTTGCACCTTTGAAGCCTGTTGCACCTGCTGTTGCCCAAGCAATAGCATTACCTTGTGTATCTGTAGAAGTTACGATTGTGTTGTTGAATGTTGACTGAATGTGTACAACACCCTGCAATACGTTTTTCTTTTCTTTTTTCTTTGTTTTTACTGGTCTTGCCATTTCTATTATCCTTTATTTTTTGTAAGTTTTTTGTTCATTTTGGATTTGCTTAAGGTTTCATTCGCTGCCGCTCATTACATCCTGCTGAAATCCGTTCCTTGGATTATTCGGCTCTCCAGCTCCTTGCATTCGCTTAAAATTCCTTTGGAATTTAGCCGCTCACTCCGGAGTTTTGGAAGTGACGGGTTTCATTCGCTATCGCTCATTTCACCCTGCCGAAAATCCGTTATTTTTTCTTAGCTACTGCACCGTTTTTCTTTCCGCGGCGTGTTCTTGCATTTGTTTTTGTTCTCTGTCCGCGGCAAGGAAGTTTGCGTTTATGTCTCATACCTCTGTAAGAACCGATTTCCTGAAGACGTTTAATATGCATTGTTACTTCACGTCTCAAGTCACCTTCGATGTGGTAGTTAGCCAGTTCGTTACGTAGGTTTTTGATATCTTCTTCAGTTAAGTCATCTGTTCTTAAATCCGGTGAAATCCCTGTTGCTGCAAGAATTTTTGCACTTCTTGTAGGTCCGATTCCGTAGATATAAGTCAATGCTATAATCATTCGTTTGTTACGGGGTAAATCAACCCCTGCGAGTCTTGCCATTTTTAATTTTCTCCTTTTCTGTTGTTAGATTTTTTTGTGTATGAGGCTTAAATACTTCCTCACCAATTGCTGTTTTGACCCGCAATTTCGGTCTGTTTCTATTAGTTTCTTTGGCTGTCCCACTCCTTGCATTTGCTTCAAATTTCCCTGAAATTTAGCCGCTCACTCTGGAGCTTTGGAAGTGACGGGTTTCATTCGCTATCGCTCATTACACCCTGCCGAAAATCCACTAACCTTGTCTTTGTTTGTGTTTAGGATTTTCGCAAATTACTGCGATGCGTCCTTTTCTTTTGATACATTTGCATTTATCGCAAATTTTTTTTACTGATGATCTTACTTTCATTTTTGTTTTTCCTTTATATTGTATTTGTTCGTGAGATTTTTAAATTATTTTAATCTGAAGGTAATCCGGCCTCTGGTTAAATCATAAGGTGTCATTTCGACTTTAACTCTGTCTCCGGGCAAGATTCTTATGAAGTTTTTTCTTATTTTCCCTGAGATATGTGCAAGGATTTCGTGGTCATTTTCGAGTTTTACACGAAACATTGCGTTCGGCATGGATTCTATAATCGTACCTTCAATTTCAATAACGTCTTTTGCCATATTACCTCTTTTTTCGGCTTTTTTACATGTGCATAGATACCCTATTTAAGAGTATATTATTATCATACTTGGAAAATATTTGATTGCAAGCGATTTGGAGTATTTTTAAAGTCATAAATTAATAAAAATTAATGATTGTTTTTCTAATTACGCCACACAATTAATATCTGCTTGCATGTTTAAAAAACGCTAAAAATGTAACTTTTAGCGTTTTTTGTAAATTTTTCTTAATAATTTTAATGTGTATATTTTTAATTAAATATTAATCTACACACATTGTTGAATCAGTTTTCAAAGTTTTAGAGCCAACGTCAAAGTCTCTGCCGTTTGCAAAATTAAATCTGTAAGCATTTACTTTTCCATAATATCCTGTACCTTCGTCACTTGTCCAATAGGTTCCGGAGGTGGGCAAACCCTCGGTTTGAGAGTTATACAGTGTTTTAAGGGTTGATTTGCTTGCAAGACTCATGCCTATGTCAGAACAAGCTTTTTGAGCTGCAGCCCAGCTATTCTGTGCATTTGCAAAGTTAGGGTCATATTTTTTATTTTCTTCAAGAGTAGTATCTAATGTGCCTGTGTTTCCAAGGTCTACTGCGCATATGTTTCCGACCTTGATACCCGTGCAAACATTTGATTTTGTAAATCTTGCGGTTTTAAAACTTCTAATATCTGTGACTACTGTGCTTTCAGAGTTTGGTTTTTTCCCTCCGTTGACATCCATAACAAAATCAATAGAAGCTGTGCTGTCAGATGAATATGCATATGAACGAGATTTGCCTTTACCGATTTGGATGTCTTTGGTGTATACGACTGGACTTGAAGTGCTTTCTGCAAACCCATTTGCAGGATTATATGTTAAGATAATAGTGCTTCCGTCTGCTAAAACTAATCCCACGTTATTTGTTGTGTTTGAGGCAATTTGTAAATCAGCGCCAGTCTTATAGTCTGCAACGTTAACAATTTCACCATCAGCAGTGCGTACTTGTTTTGTAGGCCAGCAGGCGTCCAGGTTTGACGCATCACATCTTTGTACGATTTTAAGATGTTTTTGCAGTTCATCTACAAATTCATCAGTTGAGGCATATGAACCATTTAAAAGATCTAAAGCTCGCATTTTATCCATTGCCTGTGTTATTTTGAATGCTGTAGACCATTCCCTTTCTGCCCATTGACGCTGCCGAACGTTTTCCAAAATTGTCGGCAGTGTCATAGCTGCAACAATTCCAATTATACCTAGCGTAATAAGAACTTCGGCCATAGTAAATGCTCTTGCTTTCATACATGCTCCTTGTGAATATTAATGTATTTATGAACATTATAATGTTCATAAATACATTATTCAGCATTTTTAAATATTTGTCAATGCTATAGGATAAAAATATGAAAGATGACAGGCTTTTACAATTAGGCCAAAAAATCCGTTATGAACGAATGAAAAAGGGTTTTAGCCAAGAGGATTTAGAGGAAAAATCTTTAGTTTCAAGGCGTACGATTAGTGAAATCGAACGTGGAAATGCTGACATAAGATATACAAATTTATATCAGATTGCCGGAGCTTTAAATATGACGGTTTCTGAATTGTTGAATTTTAGCCTTTAGTAATGTTAATTTTTGTTACGAAAATGTTTTTGCTTGAAATACTCAGGGAATATCTTACTTTATATAAATATAAGATGTTCTTACTGCAGTGTTTTTGAAGTGTATAAGCACAAGCGGTTTTAACAAGGAGAGCATTATGGCTGAAAAAGTAAATAGTATAGAAGAATTAGAGCAATTAAAGGCTGCCGCGGCATCTCAAGGCACAACGGTTCCAAACTATAGTGAATGGAGCCAGATTATGCAGGAGCTTAATGAGCTAGGCGTAGAAACAACCGGAACTTATGAGGGTGACAAAGCCAGGATGCAGGAAGTTCAGCAGGCTGTTGAGGATTATATTCGGGAAATGCAGATTGAGCAGGCGGCACAAGAATCAAGAAAAGATGAACAAAAAGTTAAGGCTTTGCCTGAAACCGACAGCGAACAAACTGTCAAAGCTAATGTTGCTAATGCTACCAGTTCGCAATTAATAGCAGATTATATGAAGATTTATCATTTGCTGCCATAATAATTTTAATCTTGTCTGATTGAGCGAAGTCTTTTAATTCTTTTCAACGGCCAGAAAACTGTTACTGCGCGGCCGATAAATCGTTCTTCAGGTAAAAGCCCCCAATATCTTCCATCCTGGGAGTTCCCGCGGTTGTCACCGAGCATTAAGTAGTAGCCTTCAGGAATTTGAAATTCGCAGGTTACTGTTTCGGAGCATTGCGGGTAATCGTATGCGCTTTTTACATAAGGTTCATTAAGCGGCTTATCATTTATATAAACAGTGTATTTTCCTTGTTTGTCAGGTTTAATTTTTACATTTTCGCCGGGCAGCCCGATTACGCGTTTAATGTATGCAACATCTTTGCAGAAAAATCCTGTTAACCTTGAAAATACACGCCAGGGAGTATTTTTTAATCTTTCAAAAGGCGGATAAAAAACCATAATATCGCCTCGCTTTGGAGTCTTAAAAAATCTTGAATATCTTTCAACAACTATTCTGTCACCTTCCAATAGTGTTGGGTGCATTGATGCTGACGGAATCCAGCGGATTTCACCGACGAAAAAACGTATGACAATTACCATAACAAGGACGAAAACTATTGTTTCTATTATTTCTCTTACGACAGGGTTGATTGAATTATATTTTTCTTTAACGGTTTTGAAAAATTCTTTTATTTTATACATGGTTTAAAATCCCCAAAAGCTCTTTAAGTGCAAGCTTATATTTGTTGTCCTCAAGATTTGATAAAGCTTTTTCCGCTTCAACTACATAATTATTTAACAAAGTCTTTGTTTTTTCAATCCCCTCATCAAGGTTAGAGGTATTGCCGGCAAAGATTACCGGGGCATTGTAAATCCCTTCTGAAATATCATTTTGAGAGGGTTTGAGAGAATTTAAGGCTGTGAGATTTAAAATATCATCTCTGATTTGGAAGGCCATCCCAAATGCATGGCTGAAGTTTTCGGCTTCTGTAATAGCTGTTTTTCCAGAAAGCTGCATAGCACCGCAAACTGCTGTTTGAAATAGTTTTGCGGTTTTTTGTTCGGTTTTTTTCAGGTATTGTTCCAGGGTTGGAATTTTGAATTTGCTGAAATACTGGTTAACCTCTCCTATGCACATGTTAGCAAGCGTGTTGGCGCACATAGATATAGTTTCGGGGGAGTTTAGACTGTTAAGTTTTTCAAGAGCAATTGAGAGAAGATAATCGCCTGTTAAAATTGCCGTTTTGTTATTGAAAATTTTGTTTAATGTTTTGCTGCCCCGCCGTATATCTGATTCATCAACTACATCGTCGTGAATTAGTGAAGCGTTATGAATTATTTCAATGGCAGTTTGGAAGGCATATTGCCGCTTATCCGGCTCTATATTTGAGGCGCGCAGGTATAAAAAAGAAACCAGAGGTCTTATGCGTTTTGGTTTGTTTGTTAAGAAGGTTTTTAGTGTTTCATTAATTTCGGCTGCAAGGTTTATTGAAGATAGGAGTTCATCTTCAAGTTTCAGCAGGTCATTTTTTACCAGTTCAGATATTTTGTTATATTTTTTATTGAAGCTCATAAAAATATAATACCATGATAAAAATAATAAAAGTTAGAATGTGGCGGGTTCCATTCACTGCTGCTCATTTCACCCTGCCTAAGAACTGTTTCTTGGATTATTCGGCCATCCGACTCCTTGCGTTCGCTTCAAATTGCTTTTGCAATTTAGCCGCTCACTACGGAGTTTCGGAAGTGACGGGTTCCATTCGCTCTCGCTCATTTCACCCTGCCGAAAATCCAAAAAAAAAACGATCTCGCGATCGTTGAAAATTAATAGGAAAAAGGGAAAGGAAATTTTTTTGAAATTTTGTTCTGCTGCGAGTTTTATAACTTCGCAGGTTTGTCTGCCGGCTTTTGACCAGCATTTATTTATATTTATCAGAAAAGCCATTTTGTATGCCATTTCCAATGTTGTTAGCTGATTTTGGTATTATCCGAAAGTTTTGAAAGTTGATTCAGTGTTCTTTTCGATAACTTTTGATACGGCATCCATTTCTGTCTGGATTGCATCCTGTTCTGTATCAAGCTGTTTCAATCTCAATTCCAAATTTTTATCTTCAGCCTGAACAATTTCGATTTTTGCGTTGATGTCTTGAATTGCTTGATCATAAAGATATTTTTCATGTTCATATTCATTCATAGCATCATCGTATGCACCCTGGTCTGTAACGGTTGCTGTAGTTAATGCATATTCAGTATATGTATTTGTACCGTCATTGTTCGGAATATGAATTGAAATGAATCTTCCGGATGTATCTCGTTCGACACGGCAGCCTTCAATAGCTTTAACTTCTTCGACTTTTTGTGCGCTGCCGATTGTATAACAGTTGATGTTGCTTAATATATTTCCGTTTTGATCAACCATATTGGAATTTTTGTCAATGTCGGATTTTTTGTAGAAATACGGTTTTTGTTCTCCTGTTGTTGTATCTTCAACATATCTGATGTACCATTCATCAGTACCGTACTTGTCTTGTAATTGTTGAGCCCAAGCTTTTTCTTCAGCCGCTTTTCTTGCTCTTTCTTCATCATTTTCAACGGAAGGATCTTCAGTTCCGAGAACTCTTAAGGCTTCTGAACCTACGTAATATTTCCCGCCTTGAACATTAATGATGCTTGAAGATGCTGCAACCGGTACATAATCGTCCTGCCATTTTGAAAGATAGCTTAAAGTGTATGTTCCGTCAGATTGAGCGATAAGAGCTGTAATTTCGTTTGTCAAAGCCCCGTCTTCAAAAGTGTAAACTGTTTTTGTGTAACTATCAACCGAAGGAGGTGTCGGAACTGACATTCCAAGGAGATCGTTATAGTAGTTTGCAGACTGGTTAGACAATGCGGTTCTTTGCTGGTTAACTTGTTGACCTTCGAACTCAACATTGGTTTTGCGAGCTGTCAAACCTAAAAATCTGGCTTGTGATGCTGCCATTCCCATAGCTGTCGACCTTTCCTTTCGTGTTGTGTACTTACATTTTTTGTTACGACAACATGAGAATTAATCTTTAATTTTTTGGTTAATCATGTTACGAAATTGTAACAATTGGATTTTTTTTAATTGCGAAAACGGTCTGAAATGTATGCCAGTATTGCGCCTCCGATTTCTTCATTCGGATCGAAATTTGTTTGCGGAGGGTTAACAGAATTCCTGAAAAGCATGGCCACAAGCGGGCCGAAGGCATCAGGAACCTGAATTTTTCTGTAAATTCCGGCTAAAAATGTCTGAATGTTAGGCGAATTTGTATTATTGAAGCGCGAAAGCACAGGATACATTTTTTCAATCCCTTTTGTACCATTTTCAATCAGGCGGTCTGTGATGTAAAGAGTTTCGGTGATTTCGGCCTCATTGTCAGAGTTTTTAAGAACCTCTGTTATATATGGCAGAGCATTTTCTTTTTGTTTGACGAAATAATCGACCTTGACCGGGTCAACAAGAATGTGATTGCGCGCACCCTGCGGCATCTGGATTGAATTCACAGGCGAAACCGGCATTTGACAGGGTGTGTGCGGATAAAAATTCTGCGCATACATGTTATATATATTATTATATGGTTGAACAGGTTGAATCATGATTTTCCTTTTTTAGTGAAGAGTGAGCGGTTCGTTACGAGTGAAAAGTGAAAAGTGAAAAGGCCTTTACCTTAATGCTATAACTGTTGAGATTTGGTTAATGTTCATATTTGAAATCGACTTTTCACTTTTCACCTCTCACTTTTCACTTGTTTACGAATACACAAACGGCGGGCCGTTTTTAATTTCGAACAAAATATTTTCTGCCATTGTTTTTAATTCTTCTTTGGGCTTGCCTTCGCGCGCCTGCTTGTAGAATTCATCCATCAATGGCTGAATTGCCGCGTCTTTTTTTGATTTAAAGTTTTTTAATTCGGTTGAAACAAGTCTTTGTTGAAGTTCGGCTTCTGTGTCGGCGTTAAGCTTTTTGACCTGAACATCTTTAACTGCTTCCCCGACAAGTTTTCCGCTGTAGCCGATTGCCGTAAGCCCCGTTGTACCTAAGAAAAGCGCTTTAAATTGTTTATTTCCGGTGTCAAGAAGATAGTTGTAGAAAAATGCCCTGAAGTCGTTTACGTGAGAGTAAAAAGTGGTTTTTGGAATTGAACCGCCGCCGCAATGTGGGTTTGCGTCAACTGTTGATTTTTCAAATTCGTTTACCATTGACTTAATAAATGCTTCTTTATCTTTCCAGTCAAGCGGTTTTAACCATTCTTCCATTTTTTCTTTTGACGGCTCAATTGATTTGAAAAGATTCTTTAAATCGGCTTTTGTCTGCTCGATATTGTCGGGGGTTGCTTTTTTTACGACTTCTTTAATCTCCGCGGAGGTTTCTTTGATGAATTTTTCAATATGCCCTTTGCTTTTTGTTAGATTTTTTAGTGCTAAAAATCCAAGCCCCACAATTCCGGCAAAAGTTCCGAGCCCTATTAATATATAATTAATATTGTCCTCTTTTTTGTTCTGACTGGCATGTTTTGCGTTTCCGCCCTTGAACATAAGAGCTTTGAAGGTTTCTTCGGAGAGTTGTTTTTTTTGCGGTTCGTATTTGAGATATTTGCTTAATTCAATTGCCTTTTGCGAGAGCATACTGCGCGTAATCTGAATTTTGCCCGCAAATGACTGGGTTTCAATGTCAATGAGTTTTTCCTGAAGATTTTTTTGAATATCCGCTTCTTTTTTCTTCACCCAGACATCGCGAAATCCGTCAAAAAAGGTTTTTCCCATAAAAGCCATTGCCGTTAGGGCAAAAACGCCGGTTCCTGCGGTGATTGTTTTCCAGTTCGGGCATTCGACAATTCTGTAAAGCGCTTGAATTGGTTCATCGTTGATTGCGACGTTTCTGATTGTGGGCTGAAGACGTTTTAATGAATCAATGTTAAGATTAATCTTTGCGCTGTGGCTTATTAATGCGGTAAGCCATGCAATGGCACCCATAACGCCGAGGGCAATCCCGCTTATCGGAACAAGGCTTTTTTCGCCAATATTCTCTTTTTCGTAAAGCTTTTCAGGCATCCGCGAGTTTTTTGAGATTACAAGCGTGTCCATTGTGTCGTTAAGTGTAAGCGCTGTGTTTGGAGGCGTGTTATCTTTAATTAAAGAATTTACAAGAACGCCTTCTTTTGTGTCGTTGTTGGTTTTTCGCTGCGCTTTTGTTAAATTCCTCTGCTGGCGCAAAGTTTCGTTATCATGAAAGGCATTATTATAAATGTCCATTGTCTTCTAAATCCTTTTCGTTTTCGGTAAGTTTTTTATACAATTCGTGTATAAAGGTTCTTAATTCGAAGGTTTTCTTAGTTTCATCAATTTGTTTGTCTTCGTTTTCGGCGTCAAGCGGGCTGAAAATAGCAAATAATGATTTTACTTTTTTCTTAAGTTCGTTGAAGGTTTCTGAAATTTTCTTTTCAATAGAGGCTTTAAGTTCACCCATCATCGCTGTCAGTTTGTCCGAGATGTCGGCCAGTTTCTGCTGAATTGTCTGAAATGCGGTTTGAATTGCAGCCGGAAGATTTTTTATAATGTTTAAAGTCCCGCCTAGAACTGTGTTTAGAACAAAATTTACGGGTTTGGCGATTATAGCCGGCGTGTTTTGAGTGAAAAACTGCGCAAGTTCAGCGACTCTTGCCCTTGCATTTGCCATTGAGGTTTGAAAATTCTGCATTTGAAGCGCATAATTTTGTAAATCCTGCTGGCGCCGGGCTTTTGCATTAGCCTGAGCTTTTAAAAATGCTCCGATTGCCGCGCATTCGTTCCAGCTCATTTCTCCGGGTTTTGCAGAAAAGTCCGCTTTTCGCATGCCTCCTCCTCCGCCCATTCCGTTGCATATCGGGCATGCACCCAATGGCATTCCGTGAGGGCAGGTTCCGGCTTTAACTGTATTTGCGTTTAGTGTTGCTAACTGCATTAAAAATCCTCTTGTTTTAAACCGGAATTACCGGTTTACAGAGGACACCGAAAATTATAAACTTCTTCAATCAGCGCGTGAAGATAGTTTTTTCTTCGAGTGTTCCGGCTTTTACGGCTGCGGCTGCAGCTGGAGATGTCCACTCCATTTCCTCTTTAATTTCAAGATTAAAATAACCGCTGCGGCATGTCAAATTAATATCTGATTTTTGTTAATTTAGATTAAATAATATATTATGAATATATTTTATATAGTCAGTTAGAATTTATGTAAAAATTTTTTCATTAGACTAGCAAAAAAAAATATTCTCGGTTATTATATAATGCATATTAATATAATTGGATTTTTATATAATAATATGCAATTACTCATCGATAAAGAATTGAATTCTCAAGACAAAATTCTGAAACCTGATTTTAATTCAAGGACAGGAAGAGAATTACTCGCGTTCTATCTGCAAACTAAATTTAAACAGGTTTTTTCTTATGACAGACACTGTGAATCCCCTATCTTTAAAGAAATCAATCCTACTTTTATCCAGAGATTTACAAAACGCCTGATTACAAATCCGCGTAAACGTATTTTGATAGGAATTACCGGAGAATCGGCCTGCGGCAAATCAACTATCTGCCGTGAACTCAAAAATCTGATTGAACAGCTTTCTATGCCGGTTTCGGTTTTGAGTACTGATAATTATTTTAACGACATTTCAGAACTTATAAAAAAATACGGAAGTTTTGATAATGTCCGCGACAACGGTTATGATATTGATGCTCCCGAAAGCTTCCAGCTTGAACTTCTCAAAAAAGATTTGACAAATCTCGCCGAAGGTAAAAATATTAAAGCGCCGCGATATATTCCAAACGGAACAGGTGTTTCAATTCCCGAATCTTTTGATGTAACTTCTGATAAGCTCATTGTTGTTGAAGGTATTGCAACGATGTATGAAGATGTAAAAGATGTTTTTGATTTAAAGATTTATATTGAAACCAGCAATGAAATCAGACGCGAACGCTTTATGAAGCGTGCCATCGAAGAGAGAAATCAAACTGAAGAAAATGCTTTAAAGCAGTGGGATTACATTGTTAATGCAGGTATTAAATACGTTCAACCCGGAAGAAACTACGCAGATTTTGTGCTTGACGGAAATGTAAACCTTCAATATTTTGACAAAATCCTTGAATATATTCATGCGATTACAAATAATTTTCAATAATTTTTCAAATTTGCTTAACATTCTTTACTAATTTTGTGCAAAATATAAAAATATGATAATATTAAAAAAAGTCTCAGTTTATTTAGTTACAAACAGAAGAGAGATTGGAATGAAATACATTAAATAACTGATACGCTTTTGATTAATTTTACTATAATATAATTGTACGAGTTAAAAGATAGAAGTAAACTGGTGACAAGTGATTGAAAGTTTTATGAATAAATCGGAAAAGAATTTGGAAGAAAAAGAAGGCTCTCGAATAAGAAAGGCGGGAATAATTATTTCTGCAATATTTCTGTCAGTGCTGGTATTTATGGCTGCCGGATGTACCGGCGGAGGTTCAAATGTAGCTGATGTTGCTCCAGCCCCAAGCGCCCCGGCTCCCAGCAGCGATGTTTCAAAAGATGTTCCGGGCGATGATATTATGGTTGAACCGGGTTCTGCAGATATCATAAATACGCCGGAGGCTAAGTCTGAAAAGAAGAAAAAAGATAACAAGTCTGAAAATTTAGAAGATTCCGGTGATGTGGATGTAATTGCAGGTCAAAATGATAAAATGGTAGCTATGGTTGTTGAGGATTCTGGTCGTGCTAATCCATTTCAGCCATACCATGAAGTAAAAAAAGACGAAAAAAAATCTACGTTTGATCTTCAAAAAGCAAAATTACAGTATGATTTGGTTGATCCTCCAAATGCGGCTCAAGCTGACAGCGACGCTGAAAAAGTTTTGACAACAAAAGTCTCAGGCGTTATGTACGATACTCAAAGTCCGTCCGCTATTCTTAATATTGAAGGATCGGATTATCTTGTAAGATCAGGTGATGTAATTAATGGGTACAAAATTTTAGCAATTAGTCCTTCTGTTGTAACTGTACAGCTTGGCGCAAATGTTTATAAAGCTGGAGTCGGAGAGCTTTTAGCAACAGATGGAATTCAATACAACACCATATCAAATTTAGACAAAAAATTTGGCGGTGCAAAAAAATAAGTTAGATAAGCAGGAGCAGATATGAAAAATACAGTTCAAAAGAAAGTTTTAGCAAGTGCAATGTTACTGGCGTTTGCGCTGTCAAATTCCTCCGCTGCGGTATTGGCATCAGGTATAACAGGTAATTTCGGCAGCAGTATTAGTGAATCCTTACTGGCACAAGATGCGGAAGGTATTAGGGGATTTAACTCTTCATCAGTTCTTCCTGATGTTTTTTCGGGCGTTTCGGCACAAGGAACAAGTTCTGATACCTTCTACAAACCTACTGAGACAATAAAGCTAAGAGGGGATGTTTCCTTAACAGATAAAGATATCCCGGTAACGCTGAGTTTAAGAGATTCTGATGTTATGCAAGTCTTGAGGATGTTTGCCGACAAGGCAGGTTTGAATATTATTTTTGATAGCGATGTTTCCGGCTCTGTTACAATGGACTTGGTAAATGTGCCCCTGAATGATGCTTTTGAACTAATTATGGAAATGAACCAGCTTTATTATTTAATTGATAATAATACGCTGATTGTATATTCTGACCCTGGTGCTTCAACTATTAACATGAGAGAGTTAATGGCTATTCCAGTTAAATATATTGATGCTATGCCAATGGCGAGTTTCTTGAACCAGAATATTTTTGGATTGAGAAAACCGGGCTTATCTAGTACAATGGTAGCAACAACAAACCCGCGTAAGAATGAAGTTCTTATTTTCGGAACAAAAAATGATGCGGCAATGGCAAAGAAGATTATTGAACAGTTTGATACAAAGCCAGAGTTCAAAACTTATAAAGTTAACCATGTAACTCCGGATGTTATGGCAGAAATGCTTTGCACACAGCTGTTACCAACAATCATAGATATTGATGCGGCAAAGAAAGGGTCACTTGGACAAGTTACGGGTGCAGCAGCAAGTTCTGGCGGCAAAGGTCTCTCTATCGGCGGAAGTACTGTTGCATGCGGCTATACTTCAAGCATGAACGCAAAAACTTCTTCCAGCGGAGGAGTTGTAGAATTTGATTCTTTACCGCTTTTGGCTTTAGAAGTTTCGTATTCTCCCGGATTGGGTACAATAAATATTATGGGGGCTACACCTCACCAGTTTTCTTTGATTGAAGATTTTATCAAAAAAAATGACAGAAAAGAACCGCAGGCTTACCTTGAAGTTTCAATCATAGAACTTAACGAATCAGGAAGTAAAACTTTTGATAATGCTTGGCGCTTTGAAACCGACAATTTCTCCGCATCATTTACGGGTTCTGGCGGTACTAGAATAGGTGGTGCTAAAGATCAACCTATATATATAATTGATAAAGGCCATGTGAGGGGTAAAGCTTATATGTCATTATCATGGACATTGAATTATATTATCGAAAATAACAAAGGCCGTGTAGTTGCTAATCCGCGTATTTTGATTACTAACAGCCAGGAAGCTGTAATCGACTTGACAGAAGACTACGTTAAAACTGTAACTTCACAGGTCGTACAAGGTGTTCAGCAGGCAACTTCGCAAAAAGATTACGAAATTGGCGATGATAATGGTATTAAAGTTACAATTACACCATTTATCAGCCCGGATGGATACGTAACTCTTGATATTACTCCTGAATACGCAACAATTAAAGAACAAATCTATACCGCAGGTGAAGATCCGAACAACCCGGATTTAACTGCAACCTTGCTGCAAAGACGCGACCTTGAATTAAAACAGGTTCGTATCAAAGACGGTGAAACACTTATCATCGGCGGTATGCTGAGAGATGAAGAAACAAAGGATATCAAAAAGATTCCATTCTTAGGTGATATTCCTTATGTCGGAGCATTATTCAGAAGTACAAACGTAAATAAAACTAAATCGGAAATGATTATTATGATTACTCCGAAAATCATTACTGACAATGAAGATGCTATCAGCGAACAGGAAACATTATAAAGAACAATAAACAAATATGAACGAAGTTTTAAACAGATTAAAAAATAGTGTCAATAAACAGATACTAAATAAAGTCAACGCTACACTATTGGAACAATTTAATTTTGTTCCGATTAGTGTAAAGGACAAATTTCTGTTTGTTGCAATTAATTCCAAATCTGATAAAGACGTAATTATTCTGAAATTAAAAGAATTATTTCCGTTCCAGGTTAAATTCATTCAGATTGCTGATGGTGATTTGACACAACTGATAAATAGCCTGAAGCCTGAAATTGGTGTTGAAACTACTGCTGCAGAAGCAGCAGACAGCCAGGCTAAACTTGGTGAACTTTTAATTAAAAAAGGCTACATTACCGATTTACAATTGCTGCAAGCTCTTGCTGAAAGTAAGCGTCTAAAAATGCCGATAGGTTCAACCCTTTTTAAATTAGGCTTTATTACGCTTCAACAGTTGAAAGAAATGCTGCATGCGCAAACCGGATTTGACCTGGTAAGCAACGAACAGCTTGCAAAACAGGAAAAATTCATAAACATGCTTCCGGAAGACTTTATTAAGACAAATAAAGTCGTTCCTGTTTCTTCTGACGGAAAAACTTTGCTTTTGGGGGTTGTAACTCCGTTAAGGCCAGATGTTTTAAAAGAAATAATATATTTAACCGGACAAAATCCAAAACAGTTGCTGATGACTCATTACGAGTATCAGAACACATTGGATACTTTCTTCTCCGAACAGAAAAAAGAAACTGAAAGGATTATTCAAAAGATTGAAGAAGAATCCGCGGAGATGGAAAAAGAAGAAACCTTGTGGGAGCAAGTTGATAACGAACTTCAGGATTCTACAGGTTCTATTGCAAAATTTGTTAACCAGATTATCACAACTGCAATTGACAGTAAAGTTTCCGATATTCACATTGAACCGAGATTGAGCGGATATATTGTCCGTTACAGAAAATACGGTATGCTGCAAAAAGTTCTTGAAATTCCGCCAAAAGCTGAATCTTCCGTAATTGCACGTTTTAAGGTACTTTCAAGAATGAACATTGCCGAACACAGACGCCCGCAGGATGGTACTTTTTCAATAAAATACAGAGAAGGCTCTTACGACTTCCGTATCAACACGTTACCGGTTTCAGGCAAAGAGAAGGTCTGTATCCGTGTACTTGCACCTGCCGTATCTTTAAACGCCGAAGATAAAAATATTAAGCTTCTAGGCGGCACAGATGAGGATATTGCTAAGATTAAGAATATGGTAAGCTGCCCGAATGGAATTATCCTGACATCAGGCCCTACCGGTTCCGGTAAAACAACAACTCTTTATTCTGTATTGAAAAGTTTGAACGACGAAGACGTAAATATTACAACAATTGAAGACCCGATAGAAATTAAGCTTGAAGGTATTAACCAATCTCAAATTAACGCCAAAGCCGGTATTACATTTGCCTCTTGTATGCGTGCAATCTTACGTCAGGACCCTGATATTATTCTGGTTGGTGAAATTCGTGACTATGAAACTTTAGAAATTGCTATTTCCGCAGCATTGACAGGTCACCTTGTATTAAGTACGGTTCACACAAACTCTGCAGCTGCAACTGTTACACGTTTGATTGAAATGGGTGCAAAAGATTACCTGGTATCATCAACCTTGTCAGGCGTAATTGCACAGCGTCTTGTAAGGCGGCTTTGTGACGATTGTAAAGAAGAATACTATCCGACTTACGAAGAAGCAAGCCAGATACTTGTTGACGAGGCTGATATTCAAAAGTTAACTAAAACTCCGATATACAGAGCCCGTGGCTGTAACAAGTGTGAATTCACAGGCTATAAAGGCCGTCTTGGTGTTTATGAAATCATGCAGATAAACAAAGAAATTAAACGTCTTATTGCTATGGGCGCACACGATTTGGAAATTGAAGATGCCGCGGTTAAAAACGGGATGAAAACACTTAACCAATCCTGTATGAAACACATTCTCGACGGTTTCACAACAATTGAGGAATTCGTCAGAGTTCTTGGTGTTGTAAATGAATAGAGGTTGCAATGGCAATTTATAACTATGTAGCACTTAAAAATAATAAAGATATAGTAACCGGAAAGGTTGAAGCCGAAAGTTTACGTGATGCGCGTGACAGTGTACGTAAGCTTGGGTTTTTGCCGACAAAAGTTACAGAAGAGAATTTAAAAAAAGATGACCAAAAGGTTGATAACAGCCCTGGAACGATGAAAAGTCTGGGTTTGCAGGATAGAATTGAATTCACTTCAACTTTACAAATTCTTGCCCAGTCAGGTATTCCCATTATTGAATCTCTGATGTTTATTGAAAATGACGCGGCAAAACTTAAGCTAAGACTTGTATCAAAAGAGTTAAGAAAACAAATCATGGGCGGGTCAACATTTGCCGACACCGTTGCGAAATATCCGGAAATTTTTGGACAGGTTTATATTGGGCTGGTAAAAGCCGGTGAAGATTCCGGTGAATTGGAAAAAACTCTCGAACGTTTGATGGAATTGATGAACAAGGAAGCAAATATTCGCGGTAAAGTTATCGGAACTCTGATGTATCCGATGTTCGTAATTGTTTTGGCGGTATTTATTGTACTTGTCATGTTGATGTTCGTATTCCCTGTATTTAAGGATATGTTCGACAACATGGGGCAAGAACTTCCATGGATTACTGCAACATTAATGAAATGCGGTATTTTCTTAAAAACATACTGGTATTTTGTTCCGTTAATTTTCATATCAATTTTCGGCGGTATTTCATTTATTTTCAAGTGGGAGCCGAGCAGAAGAAAAATTGATGAAAATGTTTTGAAAATTCCTCTTTTGACAGATTTGGTGCAGTATTCAAACTTTGCAAACTTTATTGCGGTATTGCAGGTTGCTTATGACGCGGGTGTTCCGATTATTGAATGTTTGTACCTTTCAATCCTGACTCTTACAAACTATACTCTAAAAGAGCAGGTTGCAATTGCTACCGGAAAAGTTCAACAGGGTCAGCACCTTTCAACAGCCTTAAGAGCAACAGGTGTTATGCCGAAAATGATTTTGTTTATGATATCAACAGGTGAACAGTCAGGACGTTTGGGTGATATGATGGGTCAGGCTACAAAATTTATTGATAAAAAACTTGATACAATCATCGACACTATGACAAAAATGATTGAACCTATCATGTTGATTGTAATCGGGTCTATCGTACTTGTATTGGCATTGGCGCTTTCCCTGCCGTTGTTCGGATCTTACATGAACATGTAGGGCGTGAAGTTTATGAAAACATATGTAATTACAGGTGCAACTTCAGGTATTGGAAAGGCTTTGGCAGAAGAATTCAGCAAATCAGGCATTGTATTTGCAGGCGGAAGAAGTTCTGAAAAACTTGAAGAAATAAGTAAAATCTCAGAAAACATAATCACGTTCTATATTGACATGACAAAGCCTGAAACAATTGTTTCGGCAGCCGAATTTATCAAAAGCAAAACTGCCAAAATTGACACTTTGATAAACGGCGCAGGCTGTGTTGTTGCTGGACCTGTTGAAAATCTTGACTTGAACGAACTCAGACGCCAGTTTCAGGTTAATACGTTTTCTCACATTGAGTTTACGCAAAACCTTCTGCCGCTGCTTGACGGCGCGAAAATTATTAATATCAGTTCAATGGCAAGTTTTGGAATTTTTCCGTTTATATCGCCTTATTGCGCGTCAAAACGTGCGCTTGACATAATCTTTAATGCGCTTGCAGTAGAAACACGCAAAAATATACAGATTATTTCTGTTAAACCGGGTGTTATCGCAACACCGCTTTGGGAAAAATCGGTTAAAGAAAACGCAAATTGCATAAATTCTTCCACAGCTTATGAAAAAGAAATGAATTTTCTTGCTGAAAACGCTATCAAAAATCAAACCCGCGGGCTTAATGTTAAAAAAGTAGTTGATTTAATTGTTAAAATTGATGCTGCAAAATGCCCGAAACCTTCATATACAATAGGTTATGACGCTAAACTCGGTGAAATTTTTTCAAAACTTCCGCAGGGGATTGTGAACAAACTTATTCGTGCCGGCTTAAGATACAGGGTAAAGCAATCGCAGGCTTCTTAACAGTTATGTAGACAACAATTCCAATCTATAGTACAATAAGGCCGTAATGGAGTTTTTACAGAGGAATTTTTACCATGCTGCTAAAAGATTTGCCAAAATGTCCGGTTGAAACAACTTTGAAAATGATTGGCAAAAAGTGGAAAATAATAATTTTGCGAGACCTTCTTTCAGGAACAAAGCGTTTCGGTGAATTAAAAAAATCTGTCAGCGGTATTTCTCAAAAGGTTCTAACCTCAAACCTCAGGCAAATGGAAGAGGACGGGCTTGTTTCACGGAAGGTTTATAACGAGGTTCCCCCAAGAGTGGATTATACCCTGACAGATGTCGGCTACAGCCTGGCTTCCGTACTCGATTCAATGGCTGACTGGGGTGAGGGTTACAAGCAATTCTTAAAGCTTATTGAAAAACAAAATAAAAAGTCAAAAAACACAAATGATTGATAATTTTTAAAAAATCATATATAATTTAATTCACATTCAGCCAAACAAAAAGAAAGGGGCATTATGCCGGAACAGCTTTCACACAGTCAGGAAGATTATCTGGAAGAAATCTATAATCAGGTTTTGAAGAACGGATATGCAAAGGTTACTGATATTTCTAATGCCCTGAATGTAAAAAAAGCTTCTGTAACTGGAGCTTTGAATGCGCTTGCCTCAAAAAAACTTATAAACTATGAGCCTTACTCAAAAATTACCCTTACTAAAGAAGGGGAAGAATTTGCAGTAAAAATTCTGAATAAACATGAAAGCCTGAGAGATTTTTTTGAGAATGTTCTCGGACTTTCACAGTCTGAGGCTTCTGAAAACGCCTGCCGGATGGAGCATGTTGTAAGCGAAACTTTTTTCAACAATTTCATTAAATTTTCGGATTTTTTACGTGAAAATCCGGAGTTCATAGCAAAATACAGAAAATCTGTTGAAATTTCAAAAAACGATTGCAAATAATATCCCGACTGATTAGTTTTGCAAAAATCCTCCGGGCAAACCCTTGACAAAAATTTTTCTTTATATTATTGTTAGTCATGCCTAACAAATAAAGAAAGTGAATTATATTAATGAAGATTTTAACAGTAGCCAAATACATTGACCAACCTGCAGTTTTGAGCAAACTGCATTCAAAAATGCCAGCGGTTTTAACAGGAACCGGCGCGGCAGTTTGGGGATATGAAACGTTTCATAAACAAAAAGACCATCCGCACAAAGCCCGCAAAGCTTTCAAAAATGCAGTTACAATCGCAAGTGCTGCCGGAGCGTCTTTCGTCGGAGTAAGAGGGCTCAAGGTCGGAGGAAAAACTATTTTTAAAGGTTTAATGGAATATACTCCGATTGAAAAAGTCTTGAAAAATCAAGCGCAGGCAATTGATAAGTTCCTCTCAACAAGAAATCTTGATGATGAAACCCTGGAAAAAACTTTGAAAAATGCAAAAAACAGGAAATTTTCTCTGTCAGATATTGAAATAATATCTGACAGACTCCCTAAAGATAAAAAATCAAAAGAATTCCTGCATGAGATTTTGCCGGAACCGGAAAATCTCAGCTCTAAAGAAATTTTTGGTGAAATAAAACGGCTTTCTTTAATTGGTTTAATTCCTGTAGCGGGCGGCGTTGCAGGCGGGATAACTTCTGATATCATAACCGGAACAGGCAGCCAAAAGAAAACCGCAAATAAAGTTAAGGAAGGAGTTTACCAGTATCTTGCGAATATATTTCTTTGCAATGTAGGGGCTGGCGCTGCACTTTTCGCAAGTGAAAAAATGGCTGCACGCAAATTAATAAAACCTCTCACACCGGTTAAAAAACTTGGTGTAATTTTGGCAGGCATAACTGCTACGGGTATCATTGGCGGAAGTATTATCGCAAATTATATTTCAAAAAAATGCATTGACCCGCTTTTTGGCAAAAAACATTCTAAAAACGAGAATATTTACAGCGAAAGAAAGCCCGAACCTCTTGATATTGCACTTCATGCAGATGACATTGCAACTGCAGGCGTTTTGTCAGGATTCAAGTGGATTGAGCCGGCGCTTCCTATAATGTACTTTATTTCCGGATACAGAGCCGGTATCGGTTATCGTAATAATAATCAACAAAGCTAGCAAATAATATATTTATGTGCTTTAATATCTGCATACCCCGGCGGGTTTTTAGCCCGTCAAAATATAAGACAAAAGGAGAAATATAAATATGCAGATTCAAGCAGTTAATAATGCGCCGAATTTTCAGGCAAATTATCTAAGGACAGCTCAACAAGCTGTAAAATACGGTTCACACCCGGCTTCTTCTAAAATTGATATTTATTCAATAGACAGCAGAGACAAAGATTTGATAGAAAAGCTTTTAGTCAAAACAGACTTGAAACCGAACCGGAAGGATGCAGCTGCCGTAAAAGAAAAAAACAATATAAATGATACAATCCGTTATATTTTGAATAAGGCTCTTCACTTGGATGAAAAATCTAATGACGGGGTTTATATTGCAGTAAAAAACAATAAGCATTTAACAGGCCTGCTTGATTTTACTAACGGAAGCTCACCGGTATTAAAAAATTTGATTTCCTGGCGCGGGAATAAAGATGAGGCAACACGCTCAAATCTTTTTGCGGAATTTTTGCGATATATTGAAAAAGCCAACAACAATCGTAATTGGTATAGTAAAGTTGACATAACGGCTTATTCTGAACCTAAAACAAAAGGTACACGCTGGCTTAAAGAAAACGGATTTGTCCTTCCGGAAGGAAGCAAAGCTTCAGTCAGAGAAAGGCTTGTAATGGAAGATGATGTTATTGCTTCATCAAGACAGAAAGTAGAAGAAAGGCTTGAGGCTGCCGGCTTAAAAGTGAATAAAAATCTGAAACACAGCCAGGTCGAACTTAAAAATCTGGATTTATAAATTATATCATCTGACAGGTTTTAAATGGACAACGAAAAAGGTGCAGATTTTTGCACCTTTTGTTTAATTTTATTATTCGTTTTTTAAAATATCGGTTTTGTCTTTCTGAAAATATTCCCTTATGTAGGCTTTGGAATTGTTTAAAACGAACTGAACATCATCAGGATTTTGAATATATCTGTAAACAATTTCTTTATCTGAATTTTCTTTTTCAATGATAAGATGTCCGTAGTTTGCCAAACGTCCGAGAAAACTTCTTCTTAATCTGACAAGATGAATTTTTTTCAAAGGCACGCAAATATCATCAACAATAAAAACACCTTGTCTTATATGAAGGTTTGAAGTTGTAATAACGCTTCTGTCCGAAAAATAGCGCAAAATCGGGTAAATAATCGGCGCAAGAAATATCAGCGCAATTATAAAGCCTAAAAAGCTGGGGATATTGACATAAAAAATCCAGAAATACGCGATAAATATCGGAGAAAACACACACGGCCAAAACATAGACATATAATGTTTTTTTATTTCAAAAACCACAATTTCGTTTTCTTCATCATACTCATTGTCATTTTCATCAATTTTTTCATCTTTTTTAATAATTTCTTCCGGTTCAATTTGCTTTACAGACACGATTGAGTTTCTTTCTTCGGCTTCCGGCATGCAAAAAGTTTCCTGGCGAATTTGTTCAGACTTAATATAGTTTTCGGTGCTTGCTTCTCTTAAATCATGACCGCAAAATTTGCAGAAATTATCAAAATCATTAACTTTTTTACCGCAGTTTGGACAAAACATAATAAATCCTTTTTTTTGATTTATTTTATCATATAATATAGTTGCGGTCAATCGTTCTGATTGAAGACAGGAGAAAAAATGCTTACAATGGAGAATTTAACAAAAGAAAAATTGCTGGAATTATATAATATGGATTTGGATGAACTTTTGAATCTGTCTTCCAAATTTATGAAAAATGATATTGAATTTTGCTCGCTTGTGAATGCAAGAAACGGTAAATGCTCGCAGAATTGCAAATACTGTGCGCAAAGTTCTCATTACAGAACTGATATAGAAAGTTATCCGCTTGTGGAAGCTGATGCTGTGAAAAAAGCGGCTTTGGAAGCAAAAGAAAATCAGGTTTCCAGATTTGCTGTGGTAACTTCTGGGAAATCTCCTGACGAAAGTGATGTTGACGGTATTATAAATCTTATTAAAGAGATTAATAAAATTGAAGGTTTAAGAAGCTGTGCCTCAATCGGGATTTTAACCGAGGAGCAGGCTAAAAAACTTGCAGAATGCGGTTTGAAACGATTTCACCACAATATTAACACCGCACGCTCATATTACGGCGAAGTCTGTACAACCCATACATGGGAGGATCGTTTAAATACCTGCAAACTTGTGAAAAAATACGGAATGGAACTTTGCTGCGGTGTTATTCTTGGCATGGGAGAGTCTGTCGAACAACGGGTTGAAATGGCGCTGGAACTTGCTGAAATTCAACCGGATTCAATACCTATTAATATTTTAATGCCAATTCCCCAAACTCCTTTTGAAAATTATCTTGATAAAATTGACGAAGAAAATGTTTTGAGAACTCTGGCAATTTTTAAAATAACAAACCCGAAATCAATTTTAAGATTTTGCGGCGGCAGAATGCGTTTGTCAGAAGAAAATCAGATAAAAGCACTTCAATCCTGTGTCGAAGGACTTATGACAGGTAATTATCTCACTACAACCGGCAAATCTCCGCAGGAAGACCTCGAATTAGTCAAAAACTTAGGTAAAAATGTATATAAAAATTAAATAATTTATATAGATAGTAGCCATATGGCTAGTATCTTTTTGTCTATATTTACAATATTATTAATT